>Ga0307968_1000839_pt1 | contig 23754 bp, 24 predicted proteins | sample OrgLakmetagen650_FD_201834 | JGI IMG/M metagenome (GOLD analysis project Ga0307968, IMG submission 201834) | Saline water microbial communities from Organic Lake, Antarctica - #650 | ecosystem: Environmental > Aquatic > Non-marine Saline and Alkaline > Saline | place: Antarctica: Organic Lake...
ATCAGGCTGCTGCTCTGGGCGTGAACCTGACGTGTGCCAACCACATATAAAAGTGCACACACATACGCATGTATTGCTCATCAGGCTGCTGCTCTGGGCGTGAACCTGACGTGTGCCAACCACATATAAAAGTGCACACACATACGCATGTATTGCTCATCAGGCTGCTGCTCTGGGCGTGAACCTGACGTGTGCCAACCACATATGAAAGTGCACACACATACGCATGTATTGCTCATCAGGCTGCTGCTCTGGGCGTGAACCTGACGTGTGCCAACCACGTAGTGCTCATGGACCTTTGGTGGAACCCCACTGTGGAGGAGCAGGCCATCGACCGTGCACACCGCATAGGTGGGTATGGTGTTCGAGGTTGCAGGAACAAAAAATGGCGTGCAAATTGTTCGTTGGCCGTCTAACGTGTTGAGCTGCGTGCATGAAACGGTGGGGCAATTGCAAGGGGCAGCGTTGGAGTGTGGCGTTGCAAGGGCAGTGTTGGAGTGTGGCGTTGCAAGGGCAGTGTTGAAGTGTGGCGTTGTAAGGGCAGTGTTGAAGTGTGGCGTTGTAAGGGCAGCGTTGGTGTGTGGCATTGCAAGGGCAGCGTTGGTGTGTGGCGTTGCAAGGGCAGCGTTGGTGTGTGGCGTTGCAAGGGCAGCGTTGGTGTGTGGCATTGCAAGGGCAGCGTTGGTGTGTGGCATTGCAAGGGCAGCGTTGGTGTGTGGCGTTGCAAGGGCAGTGTTGGAGTGTGGCGTTGCAAGGGCAGTGTTGGTGCGTGGCATTGCAAGGGCAGCGTTGGTGTGTGGCATTGCAAGATTGCAAGGGCAGCGTTGGTGTGTGGCGTTGCAAGGGCAGTGTTGGAGTGTGGCGTTGCAAGGAACAGCGTTGGAGTGTGGCATTAGGAGATCCATTGGCACAGGAATTTTGCGGGGAGTGTGGTGTTGTGTGTCGTAAGGGGTACTGTTGTGCGTGGCATTGGATGTAAGGTGATTCAGATCTTGGAAATTTGTAAATTTACTTTGAGATATGTTAGGAAGGGTAGCGTTGGTGCGTAGCTTGGAGGTATTGGAAGGATGTGGTGTGGGTAAGGCAGCAGCAGTCAAACAACACGACGTGGCAATGGCCTGGATGTTCCTTTCTTCACGCCACAGATGTTCAGAGACGTTTCTTATTCCAGGCACGCCACGTTGCGCAGATCAATATGAGTAGGAATGTTGGTTGTTATGTACCATGGGGGTGAGGCAATAGGTCAAAAAAGCATTGTGTTCATGCCCCTGAGCAGTACCCAACTAGTGGGTGGTCTGTGGCTACAATTACGTGGGGCCATGTATTGAATTTACTAGAGGAGATTTCCAAATATGAGTGAGAAGACGAGTCGTAGCATTTGCTGCTGCCCAGGGGCAAATTGGCTGCCGCCTTGTTTTTTGGAGGTTAGGTACAGATGCACTAGGAGGCACGCACACAAACACACACACACACACACACCTATTGTAATATTATAATATGCGATGCCATTGCACGCACAAACAAACTTGTCTACATGTGCATGCACCCACAAACATGAACACACACACGCACACGCACACGCACACACAGGGTCATGTGCACACGTTTCTGGCTGACTCTTAACACGTCACGCATACGTCACTTCTCATTCCATGGGGCTCCAGCTCGTTCCTATCCTCCCATACATACTGTATCCTCATCAGCGCAGGCTTTATTTTGAACTGCACAGGCAAGACACACATGACACGCTACTTGCCATCAAGTGAATAATGATTGATGATTGTGATCGTGCACAGGCCAGACGCGCACCGTGCACGTGACAAGGCTCGCCATTAAAGGGACAGTGGAGGAGCGCATTTTGGAGCTGCAGGTGGGCCACTCTTCTGTGTGTTGTGTGCTGTGTGTTGGTGTGCTGCGTTGGATCAGGTGCATTTGTACAACCTACAAGGTTTACAAGGTTGAAATCTTAGGCAAATCTTAGGCCTTTAGTCAAGAAGTGTGACTGCTAGCCTGTTGGGGGCGCTGCCAGGAGCTGCTTATACAACGTACATTGTGTGAGTCAGCAGAGGAGCGCAAATTGGAGCTGCAAGTGACTAGGTCTTCTGCGTGCGTGAATTTAGTGTCTGTGCGATATGAGGTGCACTCAAAATTTGTATGACATGCATCGTGCAGGACTGTGGAAGGCTTGTTTAAAGCTCCGGGCGAGCTTTGTCGTTGTAGTTGATGTGTGGCATTGGGACTTGGCTTTAATGTAAGGAGGCATTTTTTTAAAGTTGTACATGCATCACCCACACAGGCGCGTAAGCGTGCCGTGGTGGCTGCTGCCCTTGAAGAAGGGCGAGAAGGTGCAAATGGAGCCAACAAGCTGACCATGGAGGTGGGTTTGGGCTGCAACCAAAACCGGGTTTTCTGCTGAGTTGTTGTATTGCATGGGCTTGGTTTTGAACTGTAGAGGTCACAACCTGACATTGAAAGTTTAAATAAGCTGCTTGTGCCCATACCAGACAAGGCCAACGAGCAAACAAACGAGGTGCATGGCTGTACATGAAAGTTTAAACAAGCTACTTGTGCCCATACCAAACAAGGCCAACGAGCAAACAAACGAGGTGCATGGCTGTACATGAAAGTTTAAACAAGCTGCTTGTGCCCATACCAAACAAGGCCAATGAGCAAACAAACGAGGTGCATGGCTGTACATTAAGTCTGAGCGACCAGCATATGCATTGAACCTGGTAACCATTAATCGATGCCAATAACAAATTGACCTGTTTTTGTGGGGTTCACCCGCTATTAAATCATTGCAGTAACGATTCAAGTGCTTGGGGGTCCTTGGCGCTAACAACGAGCCAGCTGTCATTGCGTGTGGACAAAACTGCTGGCCCTGTGCTGGCCATTAAGAGTGTGCAAACTCCTGTTAGTTGGTGCTCATTTATAGAACAAGGCATTTTAGGCACGCCGCCCACCAACCCACCCTTCATCATTTCTACCCCGCTGCAGGACCTCAAGTTCCTCTTTCTCGGAGCACCTCCCAGCCAACCTGCCGTCCGCAGTGCACCTCCAGCCTCTTCTGGGCCTAACCCAACTGGCCCTGGTGTGTGTGTGTGTGTCTGTTGGGGGGGTTGGGGGGGGTATGTGTGTCTGTGCTTGGTGTTTGCATGTGTGTGTGCGTCCTTGCCTACGTGCGTGCGTGTGCGCAGATGCAAGCAATTGTGGTGCGTTGCTAGATGCTCACGTAACTCGTGTTTTCACGGTCCTGCTGTAGTGGGCATGTGTGCTGCATACATTGTGTTATCACGTTCCTGCTGCTGCTCCTGCTCCTGCTATATGTGTGTACATGTGTGTGCATGTTCTGTTTCACGTGACATCTTATGCGATCCTACGCTGTGCAGGAGGAAGTGTTGCAGAGGCTCTTTTTAGGCAGCAAGACTCGAATAGGAGGGAAGGCTCGTTGGTCGCCCACACATCCCAAGCGACCATGCCTGCATCCGGAAGAAGCCTTGCCAGTTATGCTGCACTGTAGCATGATAGATTAGACGTGCAGCTTGCAGCTAGGGTGGTATCTGCCTCTTGTGGCCCCTTTGCTCTCCGTATAGACACGCGGGCATCTTCCATGCCTGACTAGCAGGAGCGGCACCGTTGTTAGGTAGATTGTTTAGCCTGATATAATTAGGTTCCTTTGTATTGGTATAAGGACATCAGTCTTTGAACGTGTCAGAGCCCTTTAAGTATGCTCATCATGGAAGGCATACACGGTCTGCTGTACTTCATGACGTTGATATCATATGCAGATGCACAGATTAGATTTAAGTTTCAAGTTTCACCAGCTATCACGAGCATCCTCACTGATTTTTTTAAAGATAGCTTTACAATGGTTACCATTAAAGCCATCAGTCAAAACGTGCGGTTGCTGCCTAGGCTGGTCTATTTATATTCGGTAACAGAGTTTGAGCGTCACCAAAACAGAGGGCCCAGCATTCTCTAAGTATACTGTACTAGATAACGTAGCCGATCACTGTCACACAGCGCAATGCCACCAATTGGGCGTGACATAGAGTTTATGTTTAGTAGGGCATAGGTCCCAACAGAAAAGTTTCTCTTAGTGTGCGTGTAAAGAGCACACTCAAAAGGTGGTTCATGCAGTATAAGCAAAGCATGTATCTGTGTCCTTTGAATGTTCAGTGATCTTTGCAACAGAGGTATATCCAAACCCATCTTTCTGCCGAGGCTCAAAACGTAGAGGTAAAATACACACATCTTAGTTTTTTTTAATATGTAGTGAGTCTGAAATGGAAAACGGCACATCCACGTCTAAAATTCCCGCCCCATCGATTCTCCTCTTCCTCGCTCTGTTTATCACGACTCTCTATCTTCTGTGGAGAGCGTTCAGAAATGATGAGAGCGTTCAAGATTTCCTACAAACTTCAAGGGGCGAACAATTCCGCCAGACGCAGCAGCCGCAGCTGCAGCCACAGCAGCAGCAGCAGCAACGAGGCTGGTATCTATCGCGTGCCAGTGCCTTGCTTTTAATTCAGAGGCTTAAGAGCCAGGACGCTGGCCTGGAGGTATGGCGCAGCAGTACAGTGTAGTGAATCACAGAAATATTACCGCATTGTTACTCTGTATCCATGCATAATCACAACACGATAGCTTAAGACATCTTCTATTATACGTGCACATAGGCTGGCTGGAGCAAAATGATGGAAAAGGTGAGTATGTTGAAAACTGCCAATAGAAGAGCACATGCCTAATTGCCCGCAACGTGAACACCACTTTTCACCACCATTTTGCCATATCTCAACCACCTACTGCCTCGTTTGTGCCATTTTTACATGAGTCGTCTACATTTTGTTTAAGAATACCATTGCAACAAAAATGGGGCAAAACGGAGCAGTACTTGGTGAGATACCCCATTTTGGCACATTTCCCTGAGAAAAAATCAGGAAAAAGGGGTGCCAAAAAGAATGGAAAACCAAGTTCCACCAAACCCGGTTTTCAGCAACCCAAAAGATTCCTCATCATATTTATAGTACTCCTGTCGTAGGTGGTGCCTGGGCGGTACCTGTACACAGCGTTCAAGAGAAACATGCCCAACGGACTCACAGAGTACCGCACAACTACGACAGTTCCTGGCATTTCAACATTTGAGGTGAGCACATATTTGAACACAAAAGTATTTTAACAGAGACTTTTCTTTAACCGCATCCTTAGCGACGACACGATTACCAAGCTTGCCTTTGAACCCGATACTAAACATAGTGCTCTAACCGTGCCTCCGTCATGCACTTTTCCTTGCAGTTTAGTGAATTCCTTCTGGATGACAGGTGCGCATTTTTGGTCAGCAAGAATCAATACACGAGACGTTACCCAGTCACTCGATTGGTCTGCTCTGGTGGTGCACCTGCAGTGCCAGGAAGGACTGGGAATCGTTTTCACGGCATGTATCCATACTGGAGCAAGGGGATTGGCTGCAACACCGCGAGCAGGTTGGTCCTTGAAATTGAAGCGGTAGGCTGCTTGTATGAACAGGACATGATATCACCGCTAAGATGTATGAACCGCTAAGATGTATGAACAGAACATGATACATTTTCACTCCCTCCAAAGGTTGTGCGATGGATCAGGAGGTTTCCCTTTCACTTCCTTACAGGTACGCTTTACTTTTTTACCCATGCATGCACTAGCAGAATGGCGTTACCAATCTGAGCAAAAACTAAGTCAACACAATGTACATGCCCTCATTACTTTTGAACAAACAGATCGTGAGTATGTCATTGCCAACCAAGTTTGGGCTCTCCATCCTGGCACAGACGACCCAAGGTGTGCCTCAACTTAGGAAAATTTGTTTCTGCACTTAGACAGCAGCAAGTAATATTGACAGCGTCCAAGTGGCACAAGAAATTAGGCACTGAGAATTGCAGTTTAAGGTGCAACTTTCAGTGGCAAATCAATGCAGCTTTACAGGTCAAGATGAAAGTTACCCCATTTCATAGCTAGATTTCCACAGAGAATAATTAAGCATTCTGGCAACTGGTGGGGCTTGTTCTAGCAGATCAGCTAGCACGCTTTATTTCTTGTGTAAACACTTGTGTCTTTCGATTGCTTTGTGTGTGCTTAGGCCTATTACACAGGCTGGCATTGGATGGGAGGTGCTTGCTTGTACAAGGCAAGTCACTATTCGTACACATGAAGGACCTATCTTGCTCAAGTAATTACGCCATCGCTGTCTAAGAAAATAGTCCATCCATAAACCATAAATGTTTGTGTCCATGATCAGTGTAAGCTGAAGACGCCTTTCTGATGCATGCATGCCATTAACAGGGGGCTGGATGACCATCCAAAACTTCCCCCTGACTCAGGCTTGGTTCGTACTACGTCCTTCAACTCTTCCTGGAGATGCCGGTAAGGTGTTTGATTTAAGAACCTTGGTATTCCATCATTTATTTCAACATGCCTGACAAACATGTGTAAAGCATCAAAGGAAAACAGTGGATTTTTGGGGTTGAATGACATGTGTGATTTCTATCCTGAGATGTTTTGAGCAATAAACTTTGTGTTGGCTAGCAATTTGTTTGCAGTGGTATGCATGTGAGACTGGGTGAAGCTGTACAAGTTGCTGTAGAAGAATTAAAGGACCTCTCATGTTTTCCAGGGTTTGTGTGCCCATTCCCTGACAGTGGCACCAGCATGACTTAGACAATATTGTGAGGCTGTAGAGGTCTCCAAAACCATCGTGTCCCTAGCCAGAAATTAGAGGAGGCATGTTCATATTCAGGTTTTATTGTGTGTTTTGCTGATTCCCAGGTCTGTGCCTTGGGTTGAAGGAGGCCAAGCAGCGGAGGTGGTGCTTTTGCACAGTGAGGACATACGGGTGGGCTGCAACCGAACACAAGTTTTCTATGTCGTTCAGCATCTGTCTGTGTCGGTTAAAAGTTTTATGCGGCTTGTTAATTGAGATTAAAATGTTTTGCATCCTAAAAGGTTACGTGGACAGGCTGAACCCGAAAACCATACTTTCTCTTTTCTTTTTATTGTGAAGGGGTATCTGTGCTATTTCATCTAACTGCATATTTGCATATTTGGTCTGTTGTAAATTCTATGTGCCTTCTTCCCTGCTGGCAGCTTCTTCCTACAATTGCAGCACTGGACATAATGGATCTTCTCCATGTAGGAGTGTTACTCGTTTGAAACATTTTGCAAAGCATTTGCCAACAAATGCAGATCCCCGAGACCTTAGCAAGGTGGGCTGTCAAGTTTGGAATGCCAGGATTTGTGCAGGAAATTACAGGTTGGTTTCCTCTTGACTGCAGGCTGGTTTTTGAACATCAAGGGGGTGGCAATCTGAATCATTCGTCACATTATTGGTCATACTGGTCTATCATGGATGATCTGCATTCTGTACGCTACACAAACAGAAGGGCGAGGGCCTGGATGACAATGTTGCATGTAAACTGTTCTATGGTCCACTTGTCCGTGGGTGTTTGCCGCTATCTTTCAAACGTCCGTTTCTGCACCTTGTACAGATGGGCTCTATAGATATGTGGCAGCACGGCGTGCACGAGGCCTGCCACCGGAGGCCCTTGACCCACATGGTAGGTATGGAGAAGTTGTGTTATACAGCTGCGCATTGTGTTACACAACTGAGCATTGTGTTACAACCGCTCGTTGTGTTACAGCTGCACATCGTGTTACAACTGCAACTTCTTACTTTTTGCTTTATTAGTTTTCTCAACCTTCGCTCAAATAACAACTAAACAATTGGATGCCATCCAACCAAGACTTGCTGCGCACATGTGTGGTTGTCTTAAATATCATCCTCCTACATTTTACCCGCATCCGTGTGTACTGCTGTCCTCCAGGCTATGGGCATGACCATCGCCTCCAACAGCAAATGCTACCACACATAGCTGACTCTGGCCCAAGAGCAAGTGACAGGAGCAGCAAGATTGGGCGTATGCGTGAGCTTTTCAGGCGAGTTAAGACAGGAGAAGCAGGCAGCGATAGACCGCTCCTATCGCGGTGTAAGAAAATGGAGCCATTGAAGAATTGTAGAAATATTGCACCAATGAAAAGGGAACAGGATCAACAGGGATCACAAGCGTTGCAGGCTTGATCCAAAAGCTGCTCTGTCCTACGCTGAAAAAGTTTGGTTGGACGTCACAAAGCTCAACGCTCTCTACCTGCGATCATGAGATAGGGCCTCACTACTGATAAGACTTGGTAAGCGTAATGGGAAAGGCACGTCTGGTATTGATAATAAGTTGAGCAGTGCAAATGACAGAGCGCAAATGACAGAATGCAAATGACAGAGTGTAAAATAAGTGAGCATTGCAAATGACAGATCTGGTAATGACAATAAGGGAACAGTGCACACAGAGCTTAGAGGCAAGCTTCTTGTGGAATGAAGATCTAGTTCCAAGATTGAGTTTGCTCCCACTGACGCTCTGTTTGTTTCTTGTTTTCTGTATGTAGGATATTCGACGCTCATCCAAATGCTGGGCAAGTGCTACCACTGCGTGCATTAGAGGCCCCTGACTTATGGCAGCACGCCTACCGCAAGCCTTGGGTGTGTGTGTTTGAGTGTGTGCTAGTGTATTATGCATGTGTGAAGTGCGAGGAATGCTTACTTTGGCGCACATCACCTCCAAGATTGGCGTAAGAGGAGTACAATATAAATTTACAAGCATTGATTACTAATGCTTCTTCGCATCACATAAAGGCAAACAGCTCATAGCTGTGCGCCTAATGGATCCAAAGGGCAAGCGCCATTCGTTTTAGAGCCATACCTCTTGCTATAAATGCTTAAGTATTGTCAGCTTTCCCTCACGCTTCCCTCAACAGGCACGTGGGCCTTGTCAGCGCGTGGCAAAAAAAGTGCGTGGGGAGCTTGGGTTGCGAAGGCTGAGCGAAAATGAGCAGCAGTCGCCTTATCTAGCACCAGCAGGGCCTGTCATTGAGGAGGCCGACCTGTCAGACACGCATGCTGTCCCACATCCTCGTGGAGCTGTGTTAATCAGCCCGGGGGAGCAAGAGCAGGATGAAAAAAGGGTAGGGAAGCAAGCAGTGCAGATGGTGGCCAAGATCTTACGAGCGCGCTGGTGGAAGTGGGTATTGTTTGTGGCTGTGGCTGCGCATGCTATGCCAGGTCCAGAAAATGAATCAGGGATGGAACAAGCAAGTGCAGAGGAGCAGGGCCGGGATGAGAAGGGGGAGGGGGAAAAGATGGATTAGATTGGTAGTGGACATTTACAATGTGTTCGTCATGTGCAGGTTACAGCATTAATGAGTCGATTCTGTTGATTATGTTCAGCACAAGTGAGCGTGCAATTACAATGAGGAGAGTAGCAGAATTTGTATAAAAATTGTCTGGAACTTCCTGCGTTGGAGTGGTTGCAGGCAAGAGACGGCTTGAGAAAGCATTAAAGTATGAGCACTACTTTTTGATCGCCCAATGATTTTTTCGAAGGCTGCTGCATCAAATTGTGAATTAGAGAAGAGAAAGTCAGTACTATTGCAATCAGGTGGTGTGATCATCAAAGGCAAAACCATTGTGCTTCCTCTCTACGGATGTATATACAGGCAGCAAACGGCTCGCTATTGCAAACCCCCAGCTCTTTCCATCTCGCTTCTCGGAAGATGCTGTGCTCCTATGTCCGCGAAGACAGGACTTGAACAGACTTGCAATAGGGGGGGGGTGGATTGTTTGGATCGGCAGGGGGCCGCAACTGAGGGAGTACCTGGGAGTTTCCAACAGCACCGCCAGCCATCAGCAGATCCACCATCCCAGACAGCACCGACCCAAAGATCTCGGCATACTTCAACGAGGCATCCACCTCATCGGGTTCAACTACTGTATGTGAGGACACTAGACCGCAGAACCAGCTGAGCGCCGTGCAGGGACAGCACAAAGGCCTCTATTCCATCCTTTAAGGATCCTCTACTGCTCTCCACACCCTCTTTTAAGGCATGGGTGGCACCATCTCAACACTCACATTTGGAGCCTTCCAAGGACTTAAGTCTTGATTTTCAAACAGCTAAGAAACTTGCTCCAAGCTCCACACACATCCTGATAACTTCATTTGCTAAATGATGTGTCCTTGCCACTAGACGTGCCCTCTATCATACCGACTCTCGTCAGGATCCAGTTCCAAACCAATAAAGTTCGATGATTCGCCAGTTTAGTATATTAGAAAATTACTAAATAAGGGGTCAAAAAAAGACGGATCTGTGGGATTGATCAAGCTAAAAAATCGCACAACGGAGAAAAAGAACCTAATAAATTTAATTTTCAATTCATAACAAAATGTCAAAATGACGCGTGGTGTCTACAGTTCTCCGACCGTGATGTCTACAGTTCTCCGATTCTTTCCGGCGTCACTTTTCCATCATCCTTAGCTTGTTGTATCACACACACAAATTGTGTGACATGCACAGACGACGTTTGTTTTGGGTGCTGTTTTTCTTGGTCCTCACATTGCAGCTCGCGAGGATGGCCAGAATAGGTGAGGCGGAGCTCTGGAGATGAGAAATCCACCACATAGGTGTTGCGTGTCTGAACGTGGAATGTTTGTGACTGCTTGCAGGCCCCTATTATCCTGCTCCAATCCACAGCTCACCTCTTGCCCTTCTGTTTGCCGTGCAAACAGCAGCAGCAACATCCAGGCAGCCCCACCCTTCCCTTGCAGCACTTGATTACAACAGGGCATGCACGCAATCATACGCAGCAGCCTTGCCGATCAGCTTCCCTTGGGAGGTGCCTTTGGCCAACAGATCGGCAGCAATTGCATGCAGGCATCAAAGCAAGGCAGCCAGAGCAAGGCATCAAGTCAGCGGCAGCTTCATCAGGCAGCTTCAACAGGACACACAGAGCAGCTCTAGCAGCGAGGAGGAGGCCATTCCACCTGTGCCCACCTCTACAGTCCCAGAAGACATCATGAATGAATTAATAAGTTTGCAAGGCTTGGGCGGAGAAAACGAGGCGCAGCAAGATCAAGTGCAAGCGAAAGAAAAGCAGCAGCAAGACACCGTCGAGTCCAAGCCAGTCCCACAGCCACGATGCCCTTCACCTCTGCGCAGCTTGCCTGATGCCATTGCAAATAATCACGGTGTGCGTGTGCTTGCCTGTATGAGTGTGTGAGTGTTTCTGTGTGTGTGCGCGTGCTTGCCTGTGTCTGTAACATTGCACACATGCACAGCATGAGATCAGAGAAGTTGGAGTACCGGACAGGAACACACACAAACATGATAACATTTGCTTTGTTCGTCCACTACATGCAGCAATGCAAGGATGCCCCCTAGCTATAAAGAACATAATTCAACGGGGAGGTACCTGGGAGGCAGAGGAACCAGGCGTGTGCAGCACGTCATTCATTAGCAATTATCAAAAGGTGATCAGACCTTTCTTTGGACTTGGTATCAATGCACTCAGTGTCCTTCCTTATTACAGCTGGCAGGTCAAAAACAATTGGCAAAGGGAGCGAACGTCCATGTCTGTGTCTATGTATATACGTGAGTGCGTGAGTGCATACATGCTCACCTGAATTAGACAGTGTGTTTGACTGATACAAACAGCGATTTAAGATGTACATCACAAAGACAAAAGGCATTTAACACTTGATCAAAGGAGAGCCTCGTCGGCTGGCAGCTGGGAGTGTCGCTTCCTGAGCCCGTATTTGATGTGCAGGCAGCTCTTGGCGCAAAGATCATTGGAAACTCAGGTGAATACCATAGTCATGTGTTCCTTTGTTTGAGCTCTCTTTCTTCGTTTTGACGTCTGTAGTCATACACCTGTAGGACGCTTTGGCTTACCATTTTTGCCCCAACCACTATCAAGTAAATTCTTCCAGGCTACTCATGTGTTTCAAGGGTTCATCTGGAAGATTTTCAGTCAAGGATTTTGAATCCTGGCGTTCATGCTGCCTCTGATCACAACAAACTAGTCAATTGAGGGGGAGTTGCAGCCATAACATCTACCTTTCATTTTTTCCCCGTGTCAACCTGATCCACATTGCAATTATAACACAGAGACCGAAGCTGCCTTTCGCCTGATCAACACTGCGGACGGGGCAGTACTTGACAATGGCAGCATGCTCAACTTCTCTCTGGTCATGACGCCTTCCAAAAATACGACTGCCAACATCAAGGAAGCTAGCCTTGATTGGGGTGCGGTGAGTGCTCGGTTGGGGTTCCTTATTCCTTAGGCATTTAGCCTAGAATGACCAAATTTTAAGCAAGCAACCTGCCTCAGCTCATTTCTGCACATGATCATATGGATCATTGTATTGTGTGGGGTGTTACATACCGTTTGGAGTAGAGCGTCTTCCTGTCCTTGCTCCCTTATTCTGAAATATGATCCGTTAGGAGTGACAGTCTGTCCCATAAACATGAATTTTGAAAGAAAATGAGCCTTTGTATACTGAGCAGTGAATTGCACTTTTGCAGACGCATGCGCGCTAGCCACCAGCTGGTATGCACATTCAATGACCATACCCTATCCCGTCCATGCAGGTTGTGCTGAATGGCAAGTACTGTGATAAGCTTCCAGCCTCCTCCTTTTTGCATGACGACTGCAGCAAGTCTCAGTAAGTCGGTGTTAGTTGACATAATGGCAGGGAGCTGTCTGATTGTTTAGCATTCAAAATGTTAACCTATTGCAAAATTCACAAAATTTACATGACAACCTGGTACCTTATTCACAAAATATACATGACTAAGGCAGGACTTTGTATGATGTCACTCCTTGTAATGAAAAGAAAACAATTTACTTTACAGTTACCTTGACACATTTCATTACATGTACATTGCAGATACAAAGATCTCTCCAGCAACTCCTCCGCCTCTGAGCAAGAGCAGGCCCCTGGGTCTATACTGTGTATGTCTCTCTGGTGCTGTGGGAGCCCTGATTTTAGAAACGGAGCCGATGATAATCCGTCCACCACGAACAGCACTTATTGGGTCCCAGAACCAACAGAGCCTGACCCTGACGAGCAGATCAATGATGAGAGCAGCAGCAGCAGTAGCAGCAGGAACAGCAGCGGCAATCACAGCAGCACCTGGTTCCCTGGTGATTCTGACCCTCAAAAAGGTCGTCAGGGACAGTCTGCAGCAGGATTCAGCCCAAAGGACGTGTGGGATGGGGTTGAGGGAGAGGATGGGAGCAGTGAGGATGAGAGCAATAAAAGCGAAGACCAGAAAGGGAGTGGGCAAAGGAGTGAGTTCACGCCCTCCCCACCTCCTGTGCCGTCCCCACCACCTTCTTCAAATACCCCCTCATCTCCCCCTGGCCCTGGTCCTGGCCCTGGTCCTGGTAGTGACAGTGGTAACAATGATGGCCAAAGAGGTTCAGACGGAGCTGGTGATGGGTCAGGTGATGGTGGGTCTGATGATGGAGGGGCGGGAGATCACGATGCAGATGGTGCAGGGAATACAGATAGCGATGATAGCAGCAGCAGCAGCAGCAGCAGCAGCAGTGGGGCCCGTGAAGTAGAGGTAACCAAAATTGCAGCTCCCGCTGTCATTGGTGGGGTAGTTCTCTTGGCTGTAATTGCAGTTGTAGCGTGCTCGAGCCAGAGGAAGGCAGCAAGACGGCACCGAGCCTTTGCTGAGCATCAGGTATGTACAGTGTTACGCAGACCGACAGACTGCGCAGGCCAAGAGGCTGACTTGATTCAGTGGGAAGTTGTTGTTAAGGTGTTCAAAAAAATGTACTCGTGCAGCTTGCTTGGTCTTGCAACACGATGACAGGAAACAACTAGATTGATTACGGAGTAGTCTAGGAACATGAACGCCGCGGCTAAATCACACGGCTTGCTCTTCTTATGCCTACAACTCTGTCAAATAATAAGGGCCTTTCTCTCCTGTACTCTGTACAGCTTGTCCTGGATGGTGGACAACTATCTGTTTTGGATCCAGCAAAGTATGATGCAGGCTGGAAAGGGGCAGCTGGGCAAGATTTGGGTGTCTGCGGGAGCCGGAGTCAGCTGGAAGGGGCTGGTGAGGATAAGGGGTGGATGAGCAGCAAGCAGGGAAATCAGGGCTTGGGTCAAGGAGGGAAGGAGAGTGGAGTGCAAGAGAGGCAAGTGCAGGAGGAGCAGCCACAGCATCAACACCAGTGTGTGCCAAGTGGCGTCCCTCTTGGAACCCACATACACTCACACCGCTCCCTTCCTACCAGCAATACGGCTAGAAGACAAGAATACCACAGAGAAGATGAGTCACTTTCACAGGTAGGGAAGTGGGTGGATATCCGTCATTTGGACACCTTGTGCGCACAAAGAAGTATTGGAGAAGGTACTTTTTGTTTCTGGCGTGTTACATAGGTCAAGGGGGGATGGAAAACTTCCTACTATGAGGGCTGGAAGAGGATAAATGAGATGGGTGCAAGTTGATGAGAAGAAATTAAGAAAGGCCACTTACTGCATGAATTGAGGAGGAGGAGGAGGAGGCGGTTAAGCCCGGAATTGGACTCAAGCTGTTTAGTTTGCAAGCTACCGTCACTCAATTGACATGCAGGGCTTTGAGGCAAGCTTTTAAATCAGCTGAGACGTAAGACCCAGGTACATAAAAGGATCCAGGGTGCAATACTGTAAGGCACATGAAAGGATCAGGGTGCAATACTGTAAGGTACATGAAAGGATCAGGGTGCAATACCGTCACAAACACCCTAGAGTACTGTACAGAAGGTTGATGCAAACATGTTGTGCTGATCCGTAATGGTATTTAGCTGGATCTCAGGCTCATCCAGGACTTGGTCTCAAACAGAAGGGTGTCACGCTGAATTTGCCAAAACTCGTTGGTTAGCAATGTGTGGAGCTGGTAATGATGTGTGTGATTATACATTGAGTATCATACCTCATACCATTGTAACATAGATACAGAGGTCTCAGAGATTCTAAAGAAGAAAGAAAAAAGAAAAACCATGCGGGCAGTGGAACCACTCCCCACAATAATTAAGGAAAGGGAGTCGCTTTGACACCGGGTACTGTAAAACTCTTCCACTATAAAGAAAAGAAAAGGTCAAAAGCAAACACAAAATATCTGTGAGTGTTACGTCTTGCTTACATCTTTCACAGGGAAAGCAGCACAGCACACGGGAGCTGGAGGGAGTTGTGTGCACACAGCCTCAGCAGGCTGTGTCCCAGAGCAGCGTAACACAAGGTCTCAGCACCTCAGCTCGCAGCAAGAGCACTGCCAGTCTGAGCAGTGGCGGTGGCAGTGGCAGCCAAGGCGTCATCAAGCGTCTTGCACGACAGGTCAGCAATAAAGAAAAGGCACCGGGCATGAGGGCTGTAGTCCAATATAGCATAGGGTTAGTCCTCTGTCTAGGTTAGTCCTCTGAATAGAATTATAGTGGAGCGCTTCTCATTACTTCAAATATAGCTTATCATTACAAATACCACAGGAACCGGTCTGTGCCTTGCATATTGCAGTTTGTGCTCAGCAGTTTTTTTGGTGCTTCATTAAACTAACATCATAACTGTCAACCTCTGGTGTGTCAGGTGTCATGCCTGCCCATGTTCCAAGATCTGCTTAGGACCCAAACAAGTGATCTAGACCCTCCTGCCCAGCACGCTCCCTGGATGTGCTTCAGAGCAGCAAGGGCTTCCCCTACCCTTTCCGTTTCCACACCAAAAGCTGCCGAGGGAACTCAGCACTTACAGGGACAGGGGGGTATGCCAGTTTCTCAGGTGCAGCAACACTTTCATCAGCAACAGCAGCAGCATTGTTATGCGCCGCCCCTTCCACTCTATGCCCAGCATGCAAGTGACGTGAGCTTCATGGTTCAGCCAGAGATTGAGATACTGGCGCTGCATAGAAGCATTTCTTCTGCGTACACATGCACTGCCAGCTGCCCACGGCAGGACACCACAGTCCATGCCAGCAATACCGGCGCAGGTGGCATCTGGTCTCATGATGCTGGATTGAGAGGGGCAGCTGGGCAAGATGAGCAGCTGCAGAGCCAGCAGCACGACACCTCCTCTCACACAGTAGTGCAAGCATCTCCAGCAGGCGCTGATCCAGTCGTTCCAGCACACCTAAAGCCAAGGTAAGTAAAGTAGCATCATGGCTTGCTTATCCATCGCGTCCAGTCTACAGCACTGCAGTTAAGCAGAACAAAGTAGACGTGGGAGCCCTACGGTTTAAAATTCCTACGTAGGTCAGCCCATAGCATGATCAGTCATGATCTATGAGTTGCACATCTTAACGGAAAAACCTCTACATTTTACCCCTCTCTCTGACCCGTTCACTCACCGCCATCTCCCTTCATATCATGCCCCAAAGCAGTCAGCCTTGTCCAGAGCAACCAAGTCGTATCTGGCCCTCCATCAACTTTTCAAAGGACCTCGTCCTGGAGCGCAAGATTGGCAGTGGCAACTTTGGCACGGTGTATGCTGCAAGATGGCTGCACGCACCTCCCAGTGTTCTTGCCACAAAGCCAGCAGGTGACCAGCGCAAACGCTTTCTGTCTCTGTGCGGCCTTTTGTGCAGCTGCTTCCTTCTTGCCCCCATAGTTGTATATTTTTCTGGTGAATGCACCTGACAACTGCTGCAGCAAAGGACAAGAAAACAATGTACATGTCAAAAACAAAGCCCTTAGTCAGCCTTAAATCCGGACTTCCCCGTACCTGCGTCAAAAAGCACGCTGCAACAAATAAGTTCCACAACCGCAACCAGTGTGTGTATTAGCCATGCCCTCCTCCTCCTCCTCACTGCCATCTCACATATTACATGCTACTCCAGAGGCTGCGTCAGGTGTCAGTGTGGCAGTAAAAGTCGTGCGACTTATGGATGCTGAGGGGGGGGCCTACAGCTCGCGCTCGCTAGATGCTCTCAAGCAGGAGATTCAGGTGCGGTGGTGCCCTTTGTGTTAGCAGCACAGATCGCAAAGGGTGAAGTTGATGCTCAAGCAAAGGGAAGCATGTTAATGTGGGGACTTGCCTTCATTTTGTGGGTAGCTTTTGTATAAAATTTCCTAAGAGCAGAAAACCTGGCTCTCTCTAGCTTATTTAAATAATGCTAATGGTTTAGATAAAAATAGGACAACAGACTCAAATGACTACATTCAGCATCGCTGTGGTTCCTGTCTAGCTGCGGTCATTCATTTAAAGAGCCACTTCATTTTGCTTGCTTTGTGAGGTGCACGAGGTGAGAAAAATTTTGTTGCCAAGAATGGCAAGCTTTGTGAAATGAAATAAGATGGGGAAACAGAGCAACGATTGCTAAGAAGCTGACTTTGCATCACCTACAAATCCGAGTCTCGTGTGTTACCCTACCCCTGAACTCAGTTTTCTTCACGACCATTACACCTCGCTATGTTCCTGATACCCAGGTCCTCAGTCGTCTGCAGCACCCGCACGTAGTTTCTTTTATGGGTGCTTGCCTTGCGCCGCCTAACGTGTACATAGTGGTGAGTTTGGGCACTGGCCTAACCCAGACCCATTGTGGCCTAGCCCAGAGAAAGTGTCCAACAGCATCAAGGTTTGCCCAAAATCGTATATTGAATGCAAAATTACCATTTGTGTAGCTGCATTGTGCAATCATCCATGTTCTCAGTCGTCCATGTCTGTTTCTCCTTGCACACGCAACATCCTGTATTTGGGTGACTGACACTCCAGACAGATCAAATGTGGCCTGTTTTGTCTGCTTTGTGTCAAAACAGGAGCAGCTGGCCAAAAATGGCTCACTTCTGTCCTTGCTGCACTCACACAGCAAGGACAAGGTTGGGCTTCCTTACAGTCAGGCACGTACTGCCGAGTGTAGATTAGCACTGTTATCTAATCATGATTATCCTGAGGCACTGGTCTCGAGCACTTCCATTGTCTTACATTATAAGGGTGCTTTTTTTGCCTTCATTTCAAAAATGATCACACATTACACACATCAGCAGCCCTTCCTGTGTCACTTCTCAGGTGCTGAGCTTAGGCAGGCAGATTGCTGATGCAATGGCCTATCTGCATGCAAGCGGTGTAGTCCACCGTGATCTGAAAACAGGCAACATCTTGCTTGACGATCAGGTCCGAAACTAACTTGGTTTTGCTTGTCAAATAGGTCCTTAGTCTTACTTGTTGGATGATGCCAAAGTTTTAAATTGTCGGCTTCCTTTATTAAACGTCAACCACATACCACAACTGCAAACAGTCATGTTTCAGGTTATTCATTTTGATAAAGCTTTGGCTATTCTATTCTTGCTTGCTTGGAGACTCCCTTGACACACGCAGCCTATCTTAATGTACCCACACTTAAGCATTTTCTTTTACCTTTGCAGCACCACGCGCTTGTGGCAGATCTAGGTTTGGCCAAATTCCGCAGCGAAGGCAGCTGCTTGTCCACACGCAATGCTCATGCAGGGACACCAGCCTATATGGTAAGCCCGTGTTTGTTCAAGGTGCCACCGAAAATCAACTGTGCCTCATACAAAAAACATGTAAGATGCCTGGAATGATCATTCACAAATGCTCTTATGGGAGTTTTTGGCTAACAAGGTTTATTTGTCTCCTTCAAGAGCAGCAACGCTTCCAAAGAAATGCTCCAATGCTTTGCCCGTGTTTGCCTTTCCTGTGTACAGCATAAGTCGTCTTTCGGCCTCTTTCATTTGATACCACTGCAGGCCCCTGAGCAGTTTGAGGGTCGCCGGACCAATGAGAAGGTGGACCAATATGCTTTTGGTGTGCTGCTGTGGGAGTTGCTTACTGGAGAGCAGCCATGGAGCGAACTTGATCACCCAATGCAGGTACAGGTCTGCAATGTAGTGAGGCAAAAGAGAAAGGAATTTGGCAGGGACGCGTGGTCTATGTATAAAGTTTGCAAACTATTGCAACAAGCAAACAATCCAGATCTGTGCATGCTTTCTCACTTTTTGTTTACTACAATCGCTCCGCTCCAGATCATCTTTGCTGTAGGCGTGCAGTGCCAGCGTCTTCCCATTCCAGCTGACCTGCCTTCCCCCCTCTGTGAAGTGATAAAGGCATGCTTTAATGACAACCCTGCATGCCGTCCTCCATTTTCAGTCCTGGAGCAAACACTTGCGAGTTTGCTGCTTGAAGTTAATGCTAGAGAAGAAAGGGCGTAAAAGGTTTTCATAAATCAAGCTGCTTCATTGCGGAAGACAGCCTTTTGTTCAGAAAATCACGTCTGCATTCAAAGCACTGTGTATGAAGGATATTCTGTTGTTACAACAAAAGGTAGCTTTCCAATGACAAAGAATGACGAGACCCTTTTGGCTTCGAGTAGTGACAGGCATCTCATGCAGTGTGTGTTGATGGCTCGTGATGTTCAAAAACAAGTAAGGGTAGGTGAGCGATGTGACCATTTCAAATAGTGCTTGTATGATAGATACTGTCATTGAAAGCTGCTGTGACGATACTAAGAAGCTGTGAGTGACTCTGTACGTGACGTTTATGCAGGCGCACTCGCAAGACACAGCCACAAACTTACCTTGATTTTTCCTTGCATTTATTTTGCTGACTGTCAGATCAAATCACCGTCACTGCAAAGTATATGACTCAGCACAACAACAACTAATATTGGTTGCGTCTTCGGACCAAGAATGGCCTCCCAAGGTAAAAAAACCATCCAGCGGAAGAGAGTTCTTTGCATTGCTGTGGTCCCTATTGCTTCTACCAGTTCTGTATATCCACGCCTGTGCGCTCTCTGCTCAGGCATTCTCGGTCTCATTATGTTACACGTTAATATGACTAGGCCTGACTAGGCGAACAATAGAACCAGAGATCTTACATAGTAAAGGGTCTTTTGAGGATTTTTTCCATGCTACCTCTTAGAATGCTCACATTTTGTCAATTGATTACCAAAACTATCAGAACCAGAACATAATGGTCCAATAAGACTGGCATATCCAGCATATTGAACAAGATACAAGGCTTACAAGGTTTACAAGAAAAGGCCTTCAGTCAAAGCGTGCGACAGCTAGCCTGCTCATAAAAAACAATCAGTTCATGCAGGAAAAAAATAGAGTCTGTTGTTGTTCTGGTGTAAACAAGTAAAAACATCCCGTGCTCTTGCCTTTGAGAATAAGGACTCATACCTCCTGCGAAGAGACACTGTGTGAGGGTGTGTGCAGTGAAAAATAGCATGCTGTTCATCCTGGACATCATCATCAGCTTCACACAAATTACAGATAGGGGAGGACCTGGGGTTCCATGTTGCGGTCTCAAAGCAAAGGGTGTGGACACGCAGTCTGAAACGGGCAGCACTGTGAATGACATCTCGTGGGAGGTCTAGGAACATGTATTTGGGAAGGCTGTAGGGAGAACGAGTAGCCAGGGCTTTTTTGGGGGGTAGTGCACAGTTATAAGTGAGAAATTTGCTGTTGTGCTCTCTTATGCAGCCATCAGAGTAGGGTGTCAAAAACTCCAAGTGTCTCTCTCTGAGGTCCACAACAAAACGATTGAGGTCAATGGGTTCACAGTTCCGCAGCTTTTTATTGAACATGTACTCTGTACCAGACCAGTCATGGCTAAAGAAATATGGGGAGACCAGCAGTCATCAGACCTGGAGCTCAGTCGCATGTCAGCATGTAAAACTTTTTTGGCAGTGGTGCTGTTGCATTGGGTCAGAGAATTGTGAAGACGCAGTGTGGCACGAAACCAGTAGGATTCTTTTTAACACTGTCAACAGCCACTTCTGAACAAGATACACAGAAACTCTTAAACTACTTGTTTGGCACGATTCGTCGCTGCCAACGATTGGGCGTGACATGACTGGTCACTGATGTCCTTGCTTGTGCAAGGACCCTTTTTACAACATTTATTATGGCAACGTTAGAGCTGATGCCTAACTAAATCTAATTTGTGTCTGAGTGCCTAGCCCTTCTCCCTTGATTTTCTAGCGCCTGTTTGGTTCGGTTACAGGCTTTTTCCCTATTTTCTGTTCAGATGCCCCCCAGAGGCATATATAGCGATGTAACCTTACCTAGCTAATTCCTCAAAACAGCAAGGTTTCCAGGGGATGGAGTTGGCAGTTTGCCCTGAATTTGTTCCAATGCTGAATGATGCTAACAGGACGAGCACTGGGTCCCCGGCATGATGGTTAGAAGCGTAGTCGGCAGGGTTTGCAATAAGCACTTGGCAAGACCAGCTGGCCCTGAAGGAAATCCCTTCAAAAACATCTATTGGCTAGCAAAATAATATGGAGAACACCGAATCATACAAAATCATCCAAACACAGCCCAGTCATATACCTCAAGGCTTTGGTGCCGATCCTATTACCATGACGTCATGCAAAAGTAAAAGTCTACACTGCAAGTCACCAGCGTGCATTAAGAAAAGGCTCTCAACTAGTGCTCACACCAGCCAGGACCCTGCCGAAAAACGAAAGAGAAACAACAGAGACTAATGAGGATTCGGTGGGTTGTCAGCCATGCGATCCGGCCTGCGCCTAGCCCTCCTGAATCCAGCCACTCTACCAGTTACCCCCCTCCCAGCTCCCCCATTATCACTGTTGTTGTTGTTAAAGTGTATTTTGCGTTTTGTTTTTGTGATCTTTATTGCATGGCAGTATAGTTTAGTAGCTAGTTGGTGCACTTTGTGCGTGGGGATGCCCAAGTTTAGTATGTCACGCCCAATTGTTGGCTGTGACGATTCGTGTGATTTGGTTAGTTGGTTTTTCAGTTGAGGTTGTTTTGCCTTGTCTCGTGCAATAAGCTAGGAAGCCAGTTTATAGATATAGATTGTTGTGCTGAGACTTATACTTTGCAGTGACAGTGATTTGCTATGACAAGTAGAGGATTTATATGGTGTACTGATTATAGATTGTGCCCCCGACTCCAAGAAGTATAACATGAAGTGTGACTGTTGTTTTGAGAGATGTTCGTAGACGCTGGATAAGAGGTTGATGTTGGTTGTGCACTTTTATAATGTCTGTTGCGGGTTTATGTCTGAGCAGAATTTGAATTCTACAAGATGTATGTTTCTGTCCCTAGTGGGAGTCTGTTTGGGATCCAAATGCCTGCCTCTTCTCTCAATGGGCATAACTAACGCGCCATCTGGATGCCTTTGATGTCTAGTTGGAAGGTTTTGTTGTGTTGGGAAGACCCAGTCAGGAATGTTTCTTTCAATGTCATCAATGTTAAGGTCAGATAACTTTTCACTGTTACAAGCATCCATTGTAACAATTGCTGAGCCCAGCTTGCCTATACTGATCTCTTCACCACAAAGGCTAACTGCGTGGTGGTGTCGGTTTATATGCATTCTTTTCAGAGTATGGTTGTTGCACCTAAGAAGTATGAGTGGAGCACTGTCTGATCTTCCGCACAAAGGGCATGTGGCAGGCCCTGTCGTATGGCTTAACCGTTTGGTGTGCTTGTCTATGTGTATCGTGTCCGTCCTGTTCCTAAGGACTTGTTCCTGCTCCTTAAAAGTCGCATTTGGCATGAACCAGAATGTGTTACTGAGTTGGGCATGAGCAAGGGGCTTTGCATTAGGCTGCTGCGGGTGAGAGTCGGGCTGTGCTGCACCCTCGGGCGTATCATGCAATTTTTGCCAGAGCTTGTAAAGCAGTGTATTTGTGTTAGCTTCACCAAGGTAATGGTGGGCGTGCATGTGATGTTTTAACTTGTCTTGCAGGTTAGTCAAAACTCGAAGCTCGTAGCTCTTCTGCATGGGAGCCAACTTTGTTTGGAACGCTTAGCCAGAACAGGTCGTAGATCTAGAAGGGGTCAGTAGCTGGCGGGAGAGAGAATTGTCAGAAATTTGATTGACTGCTGCTTTGTGTGCTAGGTGGTCTGCACCCTCATTGCCAATAACACCAGAGTGAGATTTCACCTTGTAGAAAGTAACGGGAGAAGGTGAGGATTGGACTAGAATTACAATGTCCTTGAGTAGTTCCCTGTGCAAGTGGTGGAGTACGGCCATTGGGTTCAATAGCTGTTTTCTAACCTGAAAGAGGGATGAGGCACTATCTGTAGCAATTTCAGTGTGGCCTTTTTGTACCGCTACTAGCACAGCTGCAAGTTCGGATCTATTGATGGTGAGTGTGGGGCCGTTGCCCCCAGGATTGATAGTGATGGTAATACTGTAACCAGTGCCTGTAGTGGGGGTGAAATTACCAGCGCCTATCTGTTGGTCACTGATCTCATCTTGCATGGCACTACCGTCAGTGTAAGTGATTGATTTCCAGTTTTATACTTTGGGAATGTGTGGGCTCTTGTACTGGTCGACGTTTGTGCTATGAGGCATTTGCCACTGGCTGATGTTAGCAGCAATGGGAGTATCTGGGTGTAGGAGTTGAAATCTTTTTTTCTGCTTGTTCTTGCATTTCACACGGGCAGTGCCAGGCATGTGGGCACTACTGTTACAAGTCCACGTTGCTTCAGGGATTGCTTGAGATCGTTGACGAGCCAAGCTGGTTTGGATTCATTCAGGGCGCTTGTTTCCCTTGATTGTTCCAGACGACAATTAGCTTCTTGTTGTGCTGAGGCTGGGGTGGAGCGCCTAACCAAACTTCTGTAGGGTTTAACATGCAAGCATACATGCCACCCCTCCACAAACTAGGAAATGCCAATACTGTAGCAAACTAGCATGAAAACTACCAGACCCTTGTCAAAATTGGCACAGCCAATGGAGCTTCTAGCAATAATTACCTAGAAGCATCCTATGTCCCTCCTGTTAAGGAAGGAAAAAAAATAAAAATAGAGCCACTGTACTCGTTGCAGTGGCTCTCTCAATTTTTGTCGGGTCTGGCGACCTGTGTTGGTTATGCATGGTTATCAGGAGACCAGCCTCGCCGTCTCCTCTTCACGTG
>Ga0307968_1000840_pt1 | contig 23752 bp, 19 predicted proteins | sample OrgLakmetagen650_FD_201834 | JGI IMG/M metagenome (GOLD analysis project Ga0307968, IMG submission 201834) | Saline water microbial communities from Organic Lake, Antarctica - #650 | ecosystem: Environmental > Aquatic > Non-marine Saline and Alkaline > Saline | place: Antarctica: Organic Lake...
TGAAGCCCATCCATGCGTCCACTTCTGACCCTGTTTGTCCTCTGTTTCCATCCTTACCGTTCAATGCACCCTGAAACCCATCCATACGTCCACTTCTGACCCTGTCTGTCCTCTGTTTCCATCCTTTTTCCCATCCTTTACCATGCAATGCACCCTGAAGCCCATCCATGCGTCCACTTCTGACCCTGTTTGTCCTCTGTTGCGGGCCACAGGTATGTAGCGTCAGGGCAGCAAAAAGCAACAGGGCCAGACGAGGTGCCTTATGTGTGTGTGTGGGACGTGGACAACTGCAACCTGCTGCAGCGGCTGGACCACGACAAAGCTGAGAGAGCGTGAGTGATTTTTGGAGTAGGCGAGGGAATGCTCAACAAAAGTAGGATAGTGATGGTTGGAGATTAGATGGGAGAATGCCCGACATTAATCAGATGGCGATAGCCGCATTGTAGCTCTACCATCCGTGTTTGCGTTGTATTGCACGAGTGCTGCCACTGCTGCTGCTGCTGCTGCTGCTGCTATTATAAAAGGAAAAAAGAGGAGGGGGCGCCGAGGTCTGAGGCAGCTTGCTCTCTGCTTTTTGCCACCATTTGTATGTGTCACAACTCAACTTACAGCACGCAGATATGCACCCTGTCCATCATGGTCACTCTCAAGAGCATTTATGTTTGTGTTGCAGTTCTGTGCGGACCCTTCGCTTCTCGAAGAACAGGAGCACCAAATGACGCACAGGTGTCAATGGGAACGTCCACAGTACACATTGCGCACCCCACCAACCTTGCCTGATCGACCGTTTTTGACACAAAAACGTGGGATCCTTACTTAGATAATATAAGATACCAATGCACAACCTCCCACCTTGCAGTGTGATTGCTTGCTGCTTTTCGGGCAACATCAATTACCCTGATATAGAGAAGCGAGGGGGGGACATACTGGTCACCATCACTGCTGACGACAAGCACACTATCCATTTGTGGAGGTGGATGAACCCCGCCGACAAGTACTGCAAGGTCTGTGTGTCTATGTGTGTGTTTAAGTTGTTGTCTTATGTGTGTAAGTATGTGTGTGTGTGTGTGTTTTCAATGGTGTGTGTGTTTGTGTTGTTGTCTTATGTGTGTAAGTATGTGTGTGTGTTTTCAATGGTGTCTTTATGCAAGCACACTATCCATTTGTGGAGGTGAATGAACCTCGGCAACAAGTACTGCAAGGTCTGTGTGTCTATGTGTGTGTTTAAGTTGTTGTCTTATGTGTGTAAGTATGTGTGTGTGTTTTCAATGGTGTCTTTATGCAAGCACACTATCCATTTGTGGAGGTGGATGAACCCCGCCGACAAGTACTGCAAGGTCCATGTCTTATGTCTATGTATGTATTTGTGTTGTTGTGTGTCGTATGTGTGTGAGTAAGTGTTTGACTCAATAGTGTGTGGTTTGTTTATGTGCAAGCACACGATCCATTTGCGGGAGTGGAAGAACCTCGGCAACAAGTACTGCAAGGTCCATGTGTGTATGAGTTATGTGTTCTGTGTGTATGACTGAGATCTTTGGTATTGTTGTGTATGTATGTGAAGCTATGTGGTGATTGAGGTATGTGTATGTATGCTGTATCTGGAGCTATGTATGTGAAGCTATGTGCTGATTGAGCTATGTGTATGTATGTGAAGCCATGTGGTGATTGAGGTGATTGACCCTTGATGGTGAGAAGCGCCTGCGATTGCAAGCATGTGTTTCTTTCGTTCTTGTAGGCATACAGGCAAATAAGAAAAGTGGTAAAACTGAAGTTCCACTTGTGTTTGCCTATTATATGATTAAAAGAATGCCCTAGAGCAGTGGTGCCTTCAAAAGGTGTGTGTGAGTATGCGCGTGCGTACTCACCATTACCAACCCTGTACCGATCAATGTAACCTGGCTGCAGTCTGTCAACATTCCTGGATGGTTCCTAGGCCCTCACAAGAAGTTGGATTTCATCAGAAGCGCAGCTTCAAGGACGCCCGCAGGTAATTGCCTTTCACAACTTATTACAATTGCAAATCCGTCTACCATCAAGGTAATTTCTGAGATATGTGTCATGTGTGAGGTGTATGTCATGTGTGAGGTGTATGTCATGTTTGAGATATGTGTTGTGTGTGAGGTGTATGTCAATGTGTGCTCTCATAAAAAAACAACATTGCATGTGATCTTTCTTCACCCCCCCCATATTAATTAATGTACAAGCGTTTGTAAGTTTTCCATGACTGTACACATGTGAGCTGTGTACGTGGTCGTGAGTCTGGAGGATCTGCTGCCGAGATACTGATTGTATTGGGCTTGTACATTTCTGTAAACCCTAGCTGCAAGCTTAGAGCTTATACATCAAAGGTGTAGGCATAGTGAGTGAGACATTGATGCTGCGCGTAAAATGCTGTGTGCAAATGCGCGTAAAATGCTGCGTGCAAATTGCTGTGTGCAAATGCTGTGTACAAATGCTGCGCGTAAAATGCTGCGTGCAAATGCGCGTAAAATGCTGCATACAAAATGCTGTGTGCAAATGCTGTGTGCGAATGCTGCGTGCAAAATGCTGTGTGCAAATGCGCGTGAAATGCTGCGTACAAAATGCTGTGTGCAAATGCTGTGTGCGAATGCTGCGTGCAAAATGCTGTGTGCAAATTCTGTGTGCAAATGCTGTGTGCAAATGCTGTGTGCAAATGCTGTGTGCAAATGCTGTGTGCAAATGCTGTGTGCGAATGCTGTGTGCAAATGCTGTGTGCGAATGCTGTGTGCAAATGCTGTGTGCAAATGCTGCACGTTACATGCTGTGTGCAAACCATAAGCACTTCTTCTTATGCCCTCAACACCTGCGAAATGAAGAAGGCAGGGTCATGGGGGCCATCGTGCTTCTGTATCACTGGCTCCATACAGCAAGCACTTTCTGCTTAGCATTCTGGTGCCCACAACGAAGGCACGAGGCATCCGAGGTTGAGGCAACTTGTTGATGTGTGCAAATTGCAGGCACTTTTTATCAAAACCCTGAAACCATCGACGAAGAAGGCAAAGAGATACCCGCCTTAAAGCCGTTGACGGAGGAAGAGGTACGGGGGCAGACATGGATCAGAAAATCTTTTGTCGGTCAGTGTTTGTTCAACAGCTCACGTGTCTTTTACGTGGACATGGAACTTTGGAGTCATTGCTTCTTCAAGTAATGGGGTGTTAGGTACAACAGAGGGGTCGCCCCCACGGGTGGCATCCCCTCAAACTGTGCTGTTTAGCTTTCTGCCTAACCAACAACCCCGACGCTTCCCCAAGCATATCAAATATGCTCATATGCTATTTAAGTTTGGTAGCATGGCACTTGGAGTGCAGGCAACATATGGCCCCCATATATATGGCCCTGTTTTGCACCCAATTAGCTGCGATTAGGCAATAAAAAGGCCAAAGACTAAATTCCAGCCAATCTGTGCTCCTGCACATAAGTTAATGTTGCAGAATGCTTCAGTAATGTTGTGCCAAAGTCATTGCTGGAGGTCTGGATGGTGTATGCTGGGGGGGGGGGGAGACCTGACTGTTGTATTCATGCTGGTATATAATCAGGATTCCTTGCACCTATCCCATGCACCTACACCCTTACTGCAAAAAATGTGGAAGGCACTCACGATCTTGACAAGTTGCCAGATTCGGCGCTGGATGAACGCTCCACTGAGGAACAGGAAAGCGAGTTTGATCGCCTGTTAGCTGCTGACTCCTTTTTTCTGGTTATAGCCCAATCAATGAATTAAAGATTCTCAGCACAACTATTTTAGTCAAGACAGTCAAGGGATGGGAGGGGTATGGATGTGCGTTTTTTCTGGATCAGAGCAGCCTGTATCTGGGTTTGCCAGCCATGTGTCCATCTTGTCAAGTCCAGAGGAAGAGCCCAAAGGCCAAGTATTGAGGAATGTGTAGAATTGGCCAAAACCAAACACATATACAGTGTATATACAGTATTTTTGGCAGGGAAATCACCAAATATGCGGCCATCTACGGTGCATACACACGGTTCTGGCTAACCCTGGAATGTGTTCCGCAAGATCATGCGCTGCTGCTTCATACCTTTGCCCACCTCACATGTGCCTCGCAATGCAAATAGCCAGCACTCAAACAATCGGCATGTTTGATCCTGGATCCTATGGGCAGTCACGCACGTTATAAATGTTGGGTTAAAGATTGAGAACCGCAGTTGTTGTGTGCGCGCACATTTAACATGCATGCACATATGCACGCACCCACACAGGCACACAAACACACACACACAAACACACACAAACACACACACACACACACACACACACGCACACGCACACACACACGCACGTGTGCACACATGCACATATGTGTGTGCAGATTCATGCGCACTACAAAACGCTCTGTGATGCCAAGGAACCTCGCCACCCTATCATCAAAGGAGTGGTTGGGGAGAAGAATTACATCAGGGAGGACTGGGAGTTTGGGTACTGTGATAAAGTACCAAAGGCAAAGTGAGTCGTTGGCGTGTTTGTTTGCTTGTTGGTAAACACGATTGACCACGGCCTGTGTACTCGTACAGGAGCAAAATATTGAGCACCAGTTCTTCATCTCCCTGAGCAAGATGAGTACAGCTGCTGCTATGTGTAAGAGGACAGGTACTCCTTTCCCTGGGAGTTCGTCACTGCACTGCTTGCTCTTCTATCTCTAAGAAAAGAACCATATCCACCTGACAAATTGGCACGTCTAATGTTCTGACACGTGCTTATGTGCTGAACGCGTGTGTACGCTGCTGTGTTTTGAGTGTGCATGTTCATGTGTATATGAGTGTATACTTGTGTACAAGTGTGTGTGTGTGCGCGCGCCTGCACGCATGTGTGTATATGTGCTTGCTCATGTGTGTATGTGTGCGTACTTCCAGGAATGATGGCACGTGGGAGCTCCTGATGGAAATGCCAGGGTGCAACGGGACTCCGCCAATGGTGTACGGAGTGGCCTGGAACCCTCTCAAACCCCAAGTAAGTCACGCAAACCACCCTCTTAATCCCCAAGTAAGTCACCCAGACCACCCTCTCAATCCCCATGTAAGTCGCTTAAACCACATTTATCACTACCGGTACATGAAGCAATTGCAAAATGCAGTCACCCAGTTATAAAGCTACAGAACTTACTGAGTTGGAATACAAAATTACTTACTACATGACTGGTTCGCAGCTGCATAAAAGCTGTGCTCCATGCTCCTTGCTCCACATCTTGACATGCTACATGTTTTGAGTAGCCGTCTTTGCATTACTGCTCTATAAGCTGGTTAGTCAAGTCACGCTGATCAGATCAATGTCACGTGCGTACACTCGCACACTCACATACATCACGCGCAGGATGGAACCCGAGGCTCAGAGTTTATGACCTACGGAGTGAAGCACCTCAAAACATGGATTGTAGACGAGCAGGTGTGAGTTCGTGCTCAGTCACCCGTCATAAGTGTGTGGGTGCTTGAGCAGGCTGTGGTTGCCGTGCAGCAGTGAGAAAGCTTCAGGCTACTCAAAGGCGTAGGATTGTGCCTAACACTGGCATAGGGTCCTAACAATGGGTGAATTGTTCCTAACAAAGGCAAAGAATCCTACAATGGCATAGGAATATTCCAAACAATGGGTGAATTGCTCCTAAAAAAGGCATAGAAAAAACAATTTGAGGTCACCACGCAATTGCTTGCACACTGCTACACAGGCATTTGCGTACACATGCACACACATACACACTTTCACACACAAACACACCCTCACAAACACACAAACATGTACGCACGTGTACATGTACACGCAGGGGAATTGGCAAGGCACAGCCGGATCCTTTGGCACAACCCACATCGAAAACGTGCTCAGTGCGTGCTACGTACCCGCTCTGCACTTCATGGCTGCACCAGGAGACTCGTGCATACTTACAGGCTTTGCTAGTGGTCAGGTGAGGCTGTTTGAGAAGCCAACACTATTGTATGGCACACGCCACCTAAGCACTAAGCACACACATTAACCAGCTGGTAGGGCAAGCACCCTCGTGTATTTACACCAGTGCCTGGACACCAAAAACGAATTAGCACCCCCATGTGTCCATCAATCGCCACATCCGTTACCATGTGCTCACCCATTCGTTGCCGTGTTGGTGTGGGTGTGAATGTGAGCATGTGTGCTTTGTGGGTGTGTTTGATTTGTCTGTAAGTGCGTGCGTGCATGCGTGCGTGCATGCATGCGTTCGTTCGCGGTCGCAAGTTTGTGTCTTATTTATGCCACAAGTGTGTGCACTCAGCATGCCAGTGTCTGACACTTTTTAAACGTTGTTCATTTGTAGAGCTGACCGAACCATACATACATCAACATATTGACATATAAATATGCATATGTATATATCGGTATTCTCGGCAGGGAAATTACCAAACTGTTATACGGCCATATATGATGCATACATACGGTTCTGGCCAACCCTATCCATTTGTTTCCATTGCTTCGCACATCAACCAAGCTCTTGCTGTGTGTGATAGGAATATTCATCTGCTGCTTTTTGTGTCCTGTTATGTGACCAGAAACAAACACTAACATGCTGTAGTGCCTGCACAGATCAGACTATGGGTTCTGTCCTATTCTTTTGTCCATGTTGTATGTCTAGGGTTGGCCAGAATCGTATACCTATATGCACCGTATACGACCTTATATTTGGTGTTTTCACTGCTAAAAATACCGTATGTACACCGTATATAAATATATACATAAATGTATTATATAAATATATACTTACATATGCATACATATGTACATGGTTCTGGCCAACTCAAATTATGTCTGACGATAACCGCTTGTGCTTAACGTGCTTGATGCCAACACAGATCGGACAATGGATACATACCTAAAATTTTGTCCATGTTTGTCTGACAACAACCGCTTGTGCTTAATGTGCTGTGCTGCCAACACAGATCGGACTGTGGGTACCTCCCTACCCAACTCGCAGCAAATCCACGTACAAGCTCGTCCGCAAGTTTGAGGCGCATGCACAAGGTATGGTGAATGTGCGGTCGTGTTCCTGTTGCTCTGTGTGTTCGAGGGTGTGAGTGTGGTATGTGTGAAAATGTGTGTTGGCCCCCGCCTTCCGCCTTCTGCTACGTCTTATGGCCCTGATCTGCGCAAAATAATTCCTCCTGCTTTCCTCTGTGCTTTTGTTGCTTAATAGCTTTGTACAGTCTGAAACAAATAATGCAAAAGGAATGTTCTGTGCTTGTTGCCAATTGTACTATCCTCTCTGCAGCTTTCAGGACCCCCGTAAACAGATAATTGTTGAGGGCCTTGTTGCTTGCATTATGAGGGCCTTGTAGCCTGCAAGCATTGTTAGAGCGCACAAATGCATCTTGTGCAGGCCATGGCAAAACCATCAGGTTATGGGTGCACAGGTTGGCATTGTGCAAAAGGTTGGCATCGTGCAAAAGGTTGGCATCGTGCAAAAGGCTGGCATTGTGCAAAAGGTTGGCATTATGCAAAAGGTTGGCAACTTGCAACATTCATTTTAAACTCACTGAGTACGATTGGCATGCAACAGGGCGTATGGGTGTACACATGTTTGTCCCATGAACAAGATGCCCTGTAAGTTCATAATTGTATAGTGCATACCTGCTCGTGATCATGAATTTAATGCACATGCTTACATGCACACGCGCACAATCACAAACACAAACACACAGGCAACTTGAAGACGCTGAATGATGGCACGCAGCAGTACAAGGGTGTGCGTGTGATAAAGCTGCGAGCAGACCCAAACGGCAGGGCACCCACAGGCCGTAAAGTGATTACCGGGGGCAGCGATGGATGCGTGTTACAGTGGGAGCTCAAGGAGGTCAATGGCGAGCGCAAGGTCTGTGTTTGTACCTGACTGTGGGTGTGGGAATGAGTGTGGGTGTGAATGGGTATGCTTTCATGGGTGTGGGTCAGGGGCTTTGCCAAACTGTGCTGCTAGAGGTATCTATTAGGGCGTTCAGTTGTTCATCTCATACCAATAAAAAATGGCCCCCTATGCGCACTGAAATTGCTTGTGGGACACAAATATTTTGTTAGGTGGGTCGTAGGGCTGGCAATATTGAACGCTGTACATGAAATGTTGATGTGCAGCTGTACATATAATGTGTGTTTGGCTGTATATAAAATGTGTTTGTACAGTTACATATGAAATGAATGTACAGCTTTAAAAAAAGGTGTATGTACAGCTGTATACAAAATGTACTATGTGCAGTCCTACGTACAATTAAATCCAGCCTGGAAAAATGTGAAAAAGGGTCGCCGCAGGGTACATTTAGTCCTGGTCAAGGAAGTACTCCTGTAAACTTTGAGTGGAGTGAGCCATCAATGTCATAACACATTGTTATAACATATAACTTATATGACACTGATCTGGGTTGTTGACATGACTTATAACTTGTGTCAACAGAACAATTCTATGAAGCTTGTGCTTTTGTGTTTCTGTAATGGCACTCCTGTACAAGAAGTAAGCATATGAATACGCATTCCCCCCCCCTCCACACACACACACACACACACACACACACACACACACACACATAGTCAATCCAACCTCAAGAACAACGCATCACGCGCCTTGATCCGCTTGTTGTTGTTACGTGCTTGCAGGATGGCACACCTGTTATACCTTGATTCGCTTGTTGTTGTTATGTGCTTGCAGGATGTCACCCCTGTTATACCTTGATCCGCTTGTGTTGTTATGTGCTTGCAGGATGGCACCCCTGTGCGTGGGGTAAGCATGCAGTGCCTTGCAACTGACGGGGAGGAAAAGACAGGCCCTGGACGGTACAAGCTGCAGGTGCGCTAGCTTGTAAAGCTTGTGATTGCTGTCACCTCTTATAACCATGCACAATAAAAACAGGCCCTGGACGGTACAAGCTGCAGGTGCGCTAGCTTGTAAAGCTTGTGATTGCTGTCACCTCTTATAACCATGCATAATAGACAGGCCCTGGACGGTACAAGCTGCAGGTGCGCTAGCTTGTAAAGCTTGATCTGTGAATGCTGTCACCTCTTATAACCATGCACAATAAAAACAGGCCCTGAACGGTACAAGGTGCAGGTGCATTAGCTTGTAGAGCTTGATCTGTGAATGCTGTCACCTCTTTTAACCATGCACCACAAAAACAGGCCCTGGACAGTACAAGGTGCAGGTTTGCTTGCTCTTAAACCTTTACCTATATCCTATATGTGTGTCGTAACTTGTATGCGTCTCTGGTGTGTGTGTGTGTTGTGTATGCTATTGCCCTCTTATAATCATGCATGCATTGCTTCATCCAAAATGCATTCCGTGACGTCTCCTTGCTCGCTGTGATTTCTGCTTTGTGTTGGTTTGACACCTTTAATACAAATCCGCCACAAAATGAAGTCTCCAAAACCTTTGCTTTTTGCTTTTTTGTTGTGCGCTTGTGTGCAGGAGGAGCTGACGCCTACAAGGTCACTCACACCCCCTGCTTCTGTATTGTTATTTCTAACTTTGCTGCTTTGTTTTGTGCGCTTTTGTGCAGGAGGAGCTGACGCCCTATGAGATCACCCACACCCCCAGCATCTGTGCTCTTGATTGCCACCCGGTGCGTTTGTTGCCCCTTCTTATTTGCTTTTAACTAAACTTGGACAGTTCATAGGGTGACCATAGAGTGCATATGTACACAGTAAGATGTACTTGGTTGGGTCGAACAGAACCATACATGTACATACAAATCATACATATACATGAATGCTTGTATATACAGTGTGTACAATATACAACATGCTTTAGCAGGTGAGCCACCATACATACGGTCAAATACGGTGTATATATTCGGTTTTTGACCCTCCTATTCATAATATATAGAAGGGAAGAAGCAATTTTGGAGCTATGTTCTGCTGCGCTGCACGCGCTGTGTGCACCCCACACAGAGCGTCAACACCAGCTATCAAGAACTCTGGCCAACCCTGCACGTACTGCGTTATGGTTAGGGCTGGCCAGAGACCTTCACAGCGCCTGGTGTTGTCAGAATCCTAACCATTATGCATATATATATATATATATATGTATGTTTACGTAGGTACGGTGTATATTCGACCTTTTTAGTAGGGAAAAAAACATACATACACTCGTGTACGGTGTGTACATGTACGGGCCTGACCCATCCTGGTCGTGGTAGGTAGGTACTGACTCAGTTCTAACGAGGCAACTCACAACATCAGTGTTGAGAACGTTATGTGGGAAGCTGGTTGGATGTTTTAAGCCTGAAGTGCCTGGGAATGTACTTTACCTAATAGACATTTCCTTTATGTGTGTTTGTGCATGTGCTACCAGTGCAAAATTCCTTCCCACGTCACTCATATAGGTAGGGTTGGCCAGAACCACATACACGGTCCGGTGTACATACGGTATTTTTGGAACATCACCAAATATACGGCCATATACGGTGTATATTGACGGTTCTGGCCAACCCTACATATAGGCTATATGCACATCATACTTTCCAAATCATTGTGTATGGTATTGTAATGGGACAGCCTTGAACCCTACATCCCAACTTGTGTCCATCGTTTTTAGGCCTTGCCTGATGAATTTGTGGCTGGCACGGATCAGTGCGATATCTGGGAAGTGGACAAGGACCCACGCACCTTAGTAGAAGGCCACGAGGTGAAAGGAGTTGGGTGTGTAATTCAAACGTGCTATCTCGGGAGACGTTTGTGTCATCTGGGGCCCTGCATCCTAGGGAAAGACAATGAAGTGAGTGGGATTGCTCGCACGCGCTTGTACTCTTGGGTTTGCCATGAACATGTGCATTTTCCTTTGTGTATTGGGTGTTGCATTCTCCTTTGTACTCTTGAATTTACCATGAAGTTCATGGTATGAACACGTGCATTTCCTATGTGCCTATGTGTAACCTGAAGGCAGATTTTCAAAGTGTGTGCCTTTAGAGACTGGTACGTGTGCGTATTCCACGGCCCTGCCGTCAGAGGCATGAGCGTGTCGCTGACGTCACGTCTGTTCAGGTCATGCCTGTCACGTCAGGTCACGTCTATTCAGAGGCATGAGCGTGTCGCTGACGTTACGTCTGTTCAGGTCATGCCTGTCACGTCAGGTCACGTCTGTTCAGATGCAAGAGCGTGTCGCTGACGTTATGTCTGTTCAGGTCATGCCTGTCACGTCAGGTCACGTCTGTTCAGAGGCATGTGCATGTCGCTGACGTCACGTCTTTAACACAAAGTCCAGGTCCCGGAAGAGTGCAGTGGACGTAGACATATGGCATACGGGCATATGGCTGATTTTATCTGTTTGGTCAGGAAAGAGTGTATATGTACACGTGTTGTGAACATATCAATGTGTTTGCGCAGCGTATATCGGAGGTGAGTGAGTAAGCATTTGTGTAGGGTGTGTATGTATGCCCAGGGACAGCTGAACACCATCTGTGCATTCATATTTCCGATTGCAGTTAGCTGTGCTCAAATGACGATCAGCATCGAATCACATAATCATCAAAACACTGTGCAAAACATTGGCATAACGCCACGTATGTCATTTGCAGGCGTACCCCACGTGTTGTAGCTCAAGCAGCACGTAGAGTGCAGCCGGCATGTGGCATCCTGCATGCTATATGCAAGTTGTATGCTTAAGCGAGTGGCGTACATTTTTTTGTGTTTGTCCACATAGGAAGGTGGCAATATCAACTGCATCGTCGTCACCTGCACGCTTTCTTCTTTGCCATGCCTTCTTCTTTGCCCTCATTGCCATGTCTTCTTCTTTGCCCTCATTGCCATGCCTTCTTCTTTGCCACTTTTTCTTATTTGCCCTCATTGCCATGCCTTCTTCTTTGCCAAGCCTTCTTCTTTGCCCTCATTGCCATGCCTCCTCCTTAACACGCCGTCTCCTTCACCAGCCACACTCATTACACTGCCTTCTCCTTCACCAGCCACACTCCTTACTCTGCCTTCTTCTTCGCCAGCCACACTCATTACTCTGCCTTCTCCTTCACCAGCCACACTCATTACTCTGCCTTCTCCTTCACCTGCCACACTCTATACACTCATGCATGCCCTCTCCATTACTTGTCACGCAAACACAGGAGACAGTAGAGCATATAGCTACCCACCCGCATAACCCCAGCCTCTTTGTGACAGGATGCCGGAGTGGCAAGGTGTGTATTGTGTGTTTGTGTGTTTGTGTATACAAATGTGTGTTCTCCACTTTTTGTGTTGCTACCCACATGCGCAACCCCAACCTGTTAGTGACTGGATACCAGAGCAGCAAGGTGTGAGTTGTGTGTGTACTTGTAAAGGAGCATGCTGTACCTGTGTGTGCTTTCTTAACTTTGGGCTGTGCTATGCTCTCGAGTCATTGTGCATGCAGTAAGAGGCAGCATTTGGGTACGAAGAAGCGTGATTGGATGATTGCAAACGTGTCATGTGTTGTGTTTGCAGTATGTTGTGGCTGTATGGCGCTGTGGCTGTGGCTGTATAGCGCTGTGGCTGTGGCTGTATGGCGCGTGCAGCTGTGGCTGTATGGCGCGTGCAGCTGTGGCTGTATGGCGCGTGCAGCTGTGGCTGTATGGCGCTGTGGCTGTGGCTGTATGGCGCGTGCAGCTGTGGCTGTATGGCGCGTGCAGCTGTGACTGTATGGCGCGTGCAGCTGTGGCTGTATGGCGCGTGCAGCTGTACATTGTGGCAGTACATTGTGGCTGTATGGCGCGCAGCTGCAGGTCTTGCTTCCAAAGTCACAATCGTGTGCTCGCCTCACGTCCTTGTCCTTTCACGTACGCACTTCACACAAACGCGCACACACACAAACTTACACACACACGCACACATGCACACACACACGCACACTCACACATACACACACACTCACACAGATACACACACGCACACGCACACGCACACGCACACACACACACATGCACACGCACACACACACGCACACACACGCACACATACACACACGCACTTAACTACACCCCCTACGCATATAACAGGTGCGGTTATGGAACATGGACAGTAGGCTTGTTACAATAGAGGCCTCTGTTGGCTTTCCCGTGGACGGCTGTGCGTTTGCCAACGAAGATTACCCTAGTAAAGCCAAAAGGGGAGCACGCACGCTGCACATCGCTTTTGGCAGTACGGGACCCTACAGGTGTGGGTGTGCAACGTGCATGTGCATTGTGTATGTGACGTGAGTGCATGTGTGTCTGTATATACATTCTACATCTATGTAAATTACAGCTATAATGAGTGTTTTTGCGTATTTGCGTATTTGTGTACTTTAGCAGTTGAGAAACTTGCTGGTGGAGGTTTTCACCCTCAACGTTCATTTCTGACCGGTCCTTGTGCTGCTGTGCACTCAATGCTGTAATGCTTAATGCATAACATTAGTGCACTCAATGCTGTAATGCTCAACATTAGTGCACTCAATGCTGTAATGCTTAATAGTGCACTCAATGCTGTAATGCTTATTGCTCAACATTACGCAGCCTTGGAGACAGGCACAAAATTGCCATCTTAGATGCTACGACGCTGCAGCCCTTGAAGATCATTCCAGAGCCTGTAGCTCAGGTGCGTGTGCTTACATGAAAGTGCAGTGATGTGTGCATGTGTGTATGTTGTATGTGCGGTATTACACTTCTTTGAGGCTGTGTGTGAGGGTAGCAAGTGTTTGAACATGCTTTGCACGTGCAGGGCAGGTAACAGGGGGACATGAGGGTGATCATAACCATCTTTTATGAGAGGTGCTGGCTCATTGTGTATGTCTCAAAAGGAAATTGCTTGTTTGTTGGCATATTACAAGGTTCCAAGTCAGGCCTACCATTCTTTACCAAAGTTCGTCCCAAGAACGAACCTTACCATTTCCCCTCTTTCATGATAGAGAATGGTAAGCGGGAATGTTTGAAACACTTTTGCACGAATCAAAGGGTCTGAGGTCCAGGGTGGGAGCCGGGGCTAAATGTTTATTATTGCTCTGCCAGAAAATTAGCTGTCCCCATGCATTTGGTCCATATAGATTTAGGTCAGACAGTACCCATGAATCAGGAAAGGAAAGGGGGTGGAAATTTGCCCCCAAAGGACTTTGTGCGTGTTCCTGTCTGCTGGTCAAGAAGGGTGCATTTCTGACAACTGAAAACCCTAAAAGCACGATTTGTGGCCACCATTTGAGTGCCAGGAGCTCATCAATTTGATCCCCAGAGATGCCCTGCCAAGTTCTATGGTCTGGAATGCTGGGGGTGGGCGTCGGTGGGCAGCGACAGCTGAGATCGTTCCATTAGATATCAGGCTCTGGTCAGCCCCTCCGAGCACAAACTGCTTCGACAATTTTTGCCAGAACACACACCATTATATGACCAAATTTGAGAGCCAGACTCTCACCATCCAAATATTTGAACTCTCAACTTAATTATGCATATAACGACCCCAGCGATATAACGTGACCCCAAACGGATCAGTGGTTGCATATTACTAAGAACAGCACATACTTTGAACACCCCTGTATCATTGTTGGCGCTGAGGAAGAGCTTTTGAAAATCAACTTCTGGCAGGCTTCTCCCCAGCACACCTGGGCACTATAATTTGCACAAACTGTGTGCAGGGGTGCTTAAGTAATTGCAACTAAGAGTCCTGACTGCCTAAGAGTGGACAAGTGTAGGAGCGTCGCTAGCGACGCTAAAAAAATGGCAAAGCCCATCACGCGCGCGACGTGAGCATGTATATGCATGTGTGCGTGTGAGTGTGTGTGCGCGCATGCACGTGTGTGTGTGTGTGTGCGTGTGTGTGCATGTGTGTTTGTGCGTGCGTATGTGTGCTCGTGCGTGTGTCTGTGTTTTTGTGCGTGTGCAAGTGTATGTGTGTGTGCGTGCCTGTGTGTATACACGCGCGTGTTTGTGTAAGTATGTGTGTGCGCGTGCGCATGCGTGTGTGCGTGTGTGTGCGTGTGCGTGCACATGTGTGCGTGTGTGCAGGCACGCCTGTGTGTGTCTTGCTGCCCCACAGATGCTGCAGTGGTGTGCATGGCGCTGCGCTGTAGTAGCCTTTGCTGAAACAAGCATTAGGATGTGCTGCTTCTGCTGTTCCCGGTGTGTTGAGAGGGCAGGTGCAAGCATGGTGCCCGGGCTAGCCAGGATGTCTGAACTCTGCTTCAACGCGCAGTACGCGGCAAGCACATGCACCGTGCACTCCATGCCCCGCGAACAGTCCAAGCAAATTTCCGCGCGTCACGAGGATTTGACTAAACTATAGTCCACTAAATTTAGTATTACTTGAAATTGCTTGCACGGTCAACCGTAAATTTTGCAGCCGGAACACTCCCGGGCCCCTGACGCAGCATCCGCAGCCAGGGAAGTGTGTGACAAATACAGCACCAACAGGAAGTGGTCCGGGGGCCTGGCTGAGAAATCCTGGGCAGCTTCCTGGAGCTTCCAACATGAACTTTACACACAGCACCCCAGGGTCCCAGAATTCATCTGCCTCGGTAAAGGTTTTGGTTAGGAGCCTATGTCGAGTCTCAGCCCAGGAGGTGCCCTGGTGGGCCTGGGGAGCAGACCTCGCAAAACAAAAATTTGCTCTACATCATCACACACCGCACCCCAGGGTCCCAGAATTTATCTGCCCCAGTAAAAGTTTTGGCTAGGAGCCTATGTCGAGTTTCAGCCCGTGGGGTGGCCTGGGTGAGCCTGGCGAGGCCTGTGATTAGTGTGGTGGGAAGGAGACAACGCTAGGGACTCACTCCTCCACGAGGGGGGCTTCGCCAAAAAGTGTGCAGAGATTCAAGTTTTTACCAAACAGGAATGGTAAGCCTGGTTATGAGTAAGCACTTGCATCGTGCAGGCAGCTTTTGGCTGGTGCTGCATGAGCAAAACATGCAGACCGGGGACGTAAGGCGGGCGCTTGCTGTGTGTATCTAAACGAGGTACCAGCACAAGTGAGCTCATCACTTTGCCTTCACAGCTTATGCATAAGAACAGAGCTTACATTTGTGTGGTTGTGAGGCTGCCTGTTCACATCAGCTTATGTGGCTGTGCCCACCTCAAGGCATTGGGATGTGACCTCAGGTATCACAAGTGCAAGGAGGGCCTGGATGTTTTGACATATATAGGGTTGGCCAGAACCGTATATGTACTCCGTATATCACCGTATGTGTGGTAATTTCCCTGCTAAATTTACCGTACATACACCGTATACACGTATGTATGTAAGGTTTTGGCCAACCCTAGACATATACACTGCACATATACACACAGACAGTGCACTTACACACGTGCTCACACACTAAAAAAATCGACTTGCAGGTGCAAGAGTTGAAGTATAGCCCTGCCAACGGCCCAGGCATCTTAGCGGCAGGCTGTTGTGACATGGCTGTTTACCTGTTCAACGCCAAGCACGAGTACCAGCAGATTGCAAAGTGTGTGCGTATGTGTGTGTGTGTTTGTGACCAACGCCAAGCACGAGTACCAGCAGATTGCAAAGTATGTGTGTATTGTGTGTGTGTGTGTGTGTATGTGTGTTTGTGACCAAGCACGAGTACCAACACATTGCAGTGTGTGTGCGTGTGTGTGTTTTTGTGACCAACGCCAAGCACGAGCACCAGCACATTGCTAAGTGTGTGCGTGTTAGTGACCAACGCCAAGCACGAGCACCAGCACATCGCAAAGTGTGTGTGTGTGCGCGCTTGGGAGTGTTTAATATTGTTATTGTGTGCGCGTGTATGTAACTGATTGTGCTCACTCCCCTCTGTGTACACATGGTAGGCATGTTCACAACGCATCCTTTTGCTGTCTATTTGCTCGCCGTCTCATTGCGTCGTGCCACTGCTGTCTATTTGCTCACCTCTCATTGCGTCATGCTTTGGGTTACGCTTCAGCATTGCGTCAACACATTATGGCTGTGGCAGTTTGCAGACCAGGTGTGCATCATTGTGTCAACACATCATGGCTGTGGCAGATTGCAGGCCAGGTGTGCCGCACTGTGTCAACACACTCTGGCTGTGCACGTTTGCAAAAAAACAGGTGTGTGGGCCACAGCGGCAACGTTGAGCACATTGACTGGTCTTACCCCATCAGCCAGCCTGGCTCTCGGCTGCACGGGCAGATGATCATTCAGGCAGCTGACTCTTCTGGAAACCTGCTGTACTGGGACGTGAAGACAGGTGTGTGTGTGCGTGTGCATGTGTGTGTAGGGGGGAAGTTCATATCAGATATCTGCTCCCGTTCTCTGCGCACTCACTCACTCACAAAAGTCTTGCTTTACAAATCCTACATGTGGCACACCTCGTGCGTGTGTTGGTGTATTACTGTGACACACACACACACACACACACACACACACACACACACACACACACACAAACACACACAAACACAAACACACACACACACGCACGCATACACACATACACACACAAATGGTAACGGTGTTATGATGGTCAGCCCTAGAACAGAACTAAGAGTTCTGCTTTTAAATCAATGCTCATGAGTCCCTCCTAATTCAAACCTTTCTTGCCTTTTTACCTTCTGGTCCACATTATTTAACATTCCTGTGACAGCGCCAGCACCTGGAAATGAAACGGCTCCTTTCCCTTATAATATACAAGCTTATAATATACAAGCTTACCATATACAAGCAGCACACTTGCTTATATAATATACATCCCTTATAATATACAAGCTTACCATATACAAGCAGCACACTTGCTGCGTATAGTAGCTATTTCTTCGCCCTACGCACATTCTCGGCCCCTTTGACATTTTGAAGCCTGCGATGCCAATGGGTGCCCAGGTATTGCATTTGCAGCACATCCTTGCAATCTGTGAGCCGCACCCACTCGGTAAATTTTTTGTCGTCATTCATTCACGCTTTGCAGGCAAGAAGATTGCGTACAACCAACGCGACGCTCCTTGGGCCACTTATACCTTGGACATTGGCTTTTCTGTGATGGGCATCTGGCCGGACTTTTCAGATCGGACAGACATCAATGCAGCGTGCCGGAGTAAAAGGGGGTCAGCCACAAATGTTCCTCCCTCTGACCCACAGGTCTGCTTGTATGCTTTCATACCTTGGTGAAATTCTATGTTGTGTGCCGGAGAATTAAAGAGAGGGTCACAAAGACGCGCGTGCTTCATCCCTTGATAAAAAAGAACTTGATATTAAGGTGTCTATGTGTGCAAGTGTGCGTGATATGTCCATACCAGCTTTCGAAATGCTGTGTCATATCGTGTGGTGCATATGGAGTACTTGGCTTCTATTTCAATAGTATAGCAATAGTATAGCAATAGTAAGTTATTGCTTGCATACAACTAACAGCCGCCCCCCCAACCTCTAAAATTGAGAAACATTGAGCTATAGAAAGAGAGCGTGCACCCAATCTTGCAAGTCTAACATTTGCAATTCCCTCCCTCACCTGGAATATGCTGTGCTTCTAAGAGTCTTCTCAGCTAGCAAACTGGCACACATCAACAAGCACTTGTGCTGCATTGCACTTTCTTGTAAGTGACCAATGTGTCCTTCCTGCCTCCCTGTCTGCCCTCCCCCCATGCTGGCACATCAAGTAGAGCACAACCCTTTGTACAAACGCATAAGCGTGCGATGGTGCTATACACTCACGGAGACTTACGAACAAGCACAGCTGAAATCACAAAAAAACATACACTCACCCCAGCACGCGCACACACACACACACGTGCACTCACACACACACACACACACACACACACACACAACCACAGAAAGCCACAAAGGCCGACTTTGCCGCGTCAGTGCTCACTGCTTCCGAGCACGAGTGCGGAGATGCAGTGCCCGATTGTGGTTTCCTTGTGACGGGGGATGACTTCTCCTCAGTCAGGCTCTTGAATTACCCAGTGGTGTGGGATGACGCACCCTACAAAGCGTTCAGGTGGGGCTTATTTGTGCCTTGACCTGCTCTCTCTCTCTCTCTCTCTCTCTCTCTGTTTATGTATGCGTGTTGGTATGCACCTGTGCAAAGATGGCCCTTACGAATCAGGGTCCTTGAAAATGTAGGGTCATTTCAAAGGAGGGAGGTATATCGTCCGTGACACCTTTCCTGTGCACTGTCTGATGTAGAGCACACGCTTGCAAGCATCCAGATCGCTAGCCTGATTGTTCAGACTAATGACTTGTTGTCTCTTCTTGATTTCAATCGTGCGCTCACTCATTCAAGTGTATGGGTACTCATACTCACGTGCTCTCTCTCTCTCTCTTTCTCACACATACACACACATGCACAAACACAGAATCACCCACACACACCTCTGGCTCTTTTGCAGTTGGAGCTCCAACATGACTATCAAACGTATACACACACTTTTTCTCTCACTGCATCTGACGCTCACACACTCACTCTCTCTCCCTCTTTCTCTTTCTCTCTCTCACTCTCTCACACACACACACCCATACATACACATGCGCTCACATGCACACTTTCATTCACACCTGCATGCCACTCACACACTCCTGACACAGAGGGCATGCCAGCCACGTGATGGACGTTCGCTTCAACTGCAACGACCGACGAATGTTAAGTGCAGGTGTGTGACTTGTCTATGAGCATTGAGCACACACTCACGCACGCACACACGCATGTACGCATATCCACACAAACGCACACGCACCCACACCGACATGTACACACAAAAAGACAAGCATGTACCTGATCAGGACTATGAAAATATGCCCTGTTGTTGTATCTAGACTGAATGCATGGTACGCTTACGTTACGGTACGGTCTGATACCGTATGATACTGTCAAAGAAATTTGCGGTTAAACTGTGCAGATAAAATCTGTCTGCATTTTGCGTGCTTGTAGGGGAAAATAGGTCCAGGGTTCAATGTGTTCAATTCACTGTGTTCTTTGCTTTTTTCCTTCGCTCCTCTTTGTGCTTTTACTTTCAGGCAATGCCTCACGGCTTCAGGTGTGTACATACGCCATACAAGTAATCTATATTGTGGCAGTAAGGCCAAGAATGACCCTTTTGTTGCCAAGTAGACCAATTCCAGCCTTTTCACACTGTACACCGTACTTCACCGGATGCGTGGTCTAACCCTGTACCGTAGAGCCGTAAATTTGTCCCTTGCCAAACATTGGGTACCGTTCACTGGTTTTTCACATTGCTAGCCCTAATGCGTCAACTAATGTGTACGCACCCTCCATAGCTACAAAGTAAGAGCGCATGTGTTGCGACCCTGCCCTTTATTACAGGGGGCCATGATCGAGCCATCATGCAGTGGCGTACTGCAGGCATTGCCAAAGAAGACATGCAGGAAGACAAGGTGTGTGTGCGTGCGCGTGTGCGTGCATGCATGTGTGTGTATGTGTATGTGTAGGGGGTGGCGGGTAAGGAGGGGTGCATGGCTGAATGCAGAATAAACTGGGCATGATCAGAAAATACCTGAAACGCACGACTTAGTTTGTTCCTCACACTTACTTGGCAACATACGCCCAGGACCGGGGTTGTGGCAGAAATTGTTTATCACTGAGCCTCACCAAACTCTTCTTCATGTGGTATCGTCGACGACGGATGAGTTAAGGTCACATGCTTGCTGCTGCTCGGCATCATGTCACCAGGGCGTGTGGTGTGCAGGATGGCATGACTTGAATTGACAAAGAGTTCAAGCACACCCTGTCACCTGCTTTATTACCCACGCAGAAGCTTCTTGCTGCTTGGCATCATGCCATCAGGGAGCGTGGTGTGCAGGAGAGTCTAGCAGAAGTCAAGCCTGGTGTGGATTGGCAGCCCTTGGATAACGAGAAGAAAGTGTGGGGACCAAAGGCTGTAAAGGATATCATCGACGAAGAGTTGAAAGCACAGGTGTGGATATACGTGTCTCAGATGCCATGGATAAAGAAAAGAAAATTAAAAGTGTGTTGGGGTATGTGGTTGTGAGCGGTCAATATGGTGAAGGAACGTTACAGGTGTGTCAAAGTGCTCGTGTGATTTGTGTGTTGGGATTTGTGTGTGCTGTATACAACAACAAAAAATAGACACAAAATGTGATTGTGTAGGTGTGTCAATGAGTTGTGAAGGAAACCCAAGGAACGAGAAAGGCTTGTACTTATTGCCTACATGTGCTATACTCTGTACACTGTACTTTTTGCATAGCGGTGTATGTGCAGTAGCTCTGTATAGTCGAAGGAAATCAGCAAAGGCCCAGTGTTGCAGTGTCCTACGCGCATCTTCAAGCACAATTACACACACACACAAACAAACACACATAAGTAAGCACACACTTGCGCACACAACACAATTACGCATACATGCAAGCGCACACACATACACACATAGACAAACACACACGCACACACACACAAATACACACAGGAGGCAGAGAGGAGGCACCACCGAGATTCCATGAGCCAACCCAGCCCATCCTTTCAAGCAGCTGGGCAGAAAGTCATGCGAGCCAGATCAGCCGCATCCAAATTCGCCCCCTCCTCAGGCTCCTCCCCCCCTCGCAACTACGAGCCACAAAGTTCAAGGCAGCTGAGCAGGCCAGCAAGTGCGGTTGGACCGCCCCCTGCGCAGCACATGCCTTCGAAACAGCTGCTCAAATCCATGTCAACGGTAGGTTGTGGTTTGTGTGTGTTTGTTTGTGGGTGTGTGTGTCAAGAATGTAGCACATTCACTGCACTGCTCAAATCGATTTCTGCGCTAGGTCGTAAAATGGCCTGGGAAATGTTGCTTTGGTCCTTTTGAAAGGACTTTGCTGAAACAAGTGCTAGGTCAAGGTTTCCAGATCACGTGCTTGCGTGTGCTGTTCAGTGCTATTCATGGAGGTGCCACTTTTGGGAAGGGTACCCTACATCTTGAGCGTGCCCTGCTGTTTAAAAGCTTGCATGATTTATTGTGATGCCTAAGTATTAAGCCTCGCCAAAAAGGATCCAGGCAGTACCTGGACCTGGCTTCCTTGCTACTAAGGAAAAAAGAAGAGGGTAATTTGGTATTTGTGACGCACCCAGCATGCAGAAGAGAAGTAATTTTGACATATACCAGCATTTAAAAGTCCCTTGCTACTACCTATTTGCTGTGGATAAAGTGGGGAGAAAACTCTGCTCTCTCTGTGGTTTCTATATCCTGGAACCGGCCGCCATCTAAAGGAGCAGAAGCTGGATTTCCTGTGAGGTTTTTTTTCTTTAGCGGTCGCAAGAGATACGGCCTACCAAAGTAGTGCAGCACAGCTCAAAGGAAGCTACGTGCATTTACAAACTGCAGCCCCTCCAATGTCGCCACAAAAATCTGGTTCCTGAGAACTTGTCAAGGTTTCCGTGTGAAGGCGAGAAAAGGAGCTATTTTCCTCTACAGCACAGCTGCCAATGTCTGTTTCGCAGTCATTAATTGGTTCTAAACCGGTGAGGTAAAAAAAAAAAATGGTTCCCCCGGGTTTGAAACCCACCCTATGTGGGACCATTTGTTCAAAGGTTCAGTTTTTTCGACAACAATCCTGCTCTTTTGCGTCGTGTATACACAGGCTGGAAATAGTCCATCAGCTCAGCGCTATAAAGCTTCCAGTTCGCCGCCCCCTACGCCTGGAGCAGTGGTGCCTGTGCGCGCATTGTAACAAGGTCATTAAGGATGTTCCTTCCTTCTGCCTACGCTTGCAAGAAAAAGGAAAAGAACGCAGATAATATCAACACTACCGGCATGGATTAGGAAAGGATGTTGTTTGTGTTCTGCACCACCAATCATCGCTCAGATATTTTTGAGGGTTGTGCCTACGCTTGCAGCAATAGCATTAATAACTGCTTCATATTCTTTGCTTTCTTGTATGTTTGTCTTGTGTACCTCTGCCGAAGGGTTGAAACTTAATCCTACCATTCATGCATTTAGTAAGCTATTGTATTCTATCACATAATCAAAGCTACCTGTTCCTTTTTTCTCTTGGCTTTGGTACTGGGTACTGTAAAGCTTCTTCACCAAAAAGAAAAGAGGATGTCAATGGGGATCAGGAGGATTGCAGCCTGAGGCTTACACACAAAGGTATTGCTACCTCCAAACATGCAAGCCAAAAGATCAAAAACTCCATCTCACGGATGCTTCCCCCCACATTATAACTGCCTGTCACGACGAAGAATCATGATACCAGCTTAAGCATGGATTGCATGTATGGGCCATAAAAAGATGGGCCCTAGTCACTAAAGAAAACTTGGTATCCCCCTTGATCATGACCCCACACTCCCTCAATACTGAAGTGAACACCCAATAGGTAAGGTCTTCGGGGCAAACTGCAACACCTTCTCCTCCAAATCACTGGTTTCTCTATTTGTCATCCCATTTACCATGAAAACACCATGTATCTAGCAACAAGGCGTAAATTTTACTCTGCTGCCCTTAGCACAGAGGCAACGGCTCCCCTCATGTTTCTTCCCTCATGGAATAAAAGGATGACCATCAGTCCCGCCATACACATCGCTTTACCGCAGAATCCCGCACATACGCAATTTCTTGGGTTCTGTGTTCTGTACCATTATGGAGGGTATCCGGAGGTGTTCAGTTGGTAAGCCAAGTCGGTGTGTGCAGTAAGATGGAAGGCGAAATCCAGGGTGCGTTTCTGGGCACTTAGGCAAATCCCGGGTTTTTAGGTGTACTTTGAAAATCTCTGGCTTTTCAGGGACTCCACCAACGGCGGTCAGGTGAGCACCTCTGGAATGGTATGGGTCTCAGGTATCCGGAGGTGTTCAGTTGGTAAGCCAAGTCGGTGTGTGCAGTAAGATGGAAGGCGGAATCCAGGGTGCGTTTCTGGGCACTT
>Ga0307968_1000841_pt1 | contig 23729 bp, 27 predicted proteins | sample OrgLakmetagen650_FD_201834 | JGI IMG/M metagenome (GOLD analysis project Ga0307968, IMG submission 201834) | Saline water microbial communities from Organic Lake, Antarctica - #650 | ecosystem: Environmental > Aquatic > Non-marine Saline and Alkaline > Saline | place: Antarctica: Organic Lake...
CCCAGAAGCTGAAGAAGCAGGCAGTGTGGGTTAGGATGCACCTGCAGGGTCGCAGGGGGAGGGAGAGGGTGGTGCTGTCTTTGAGAGCAACGCCCTTCCCCCTCAGAAAGAAGTGGAGCCAGTGGGAGATGGAGTTTGCTCTCTCCATTGAGGATCAGTGATATCAGAGACCACCACGGAGGAGGACGAGGGGGAGGAGGAGGGGGGGGAGGCAATGCAAGAGTAACTCCTCAGGCTGAAGTTAGGAGCCTTAAAACTCGTCTCAGACTTTGATGTAAACCAGCACTGAATAGATACAGAGAGGAGAGCACAAGAAACCCCCAAATTCATAAAGTTCGCAAATTTCCTTAACTTTTCAGGGGCCTCGCAAAAGCTTAATGCTCACAATTTTCTTTTTCTAATTATTTTGGCACCTCGCAAAAAGTAGGCCTCGCAATACTAAAAGCGCAGTACGGTAGGACAATTCTTAAAGAGCTCCACAAGTGTATCTAATTTGCCAAAAAAGATTGGAGAACTAGGCCTGTCCAAAGGCCAAAAGGCCACAAACTGGCCATTCCCAGTGCAAATAGGAGCTCAACTGCTATAACCACCAATGCAACTTGTTTAATGCAAATACATGCATTTGAGAACGTGAAAAGCAGAGGGAATGCTTACTCAATAAACATTGTCCAATTCCCGGACTGTTGTTGCTAGGATTTTAACCTCCCAGGTGAGGTGCACCACCAAAGATACGGCTGCATTGTGTTTCTATATGGAAGTTCAGCATGTATGTACGGGAAAACCTGTAATTATCAATATAGACAAACACGGAATACGAGTACGGTCCTCCCTCCCCTGTAGTATACGGCGTATATATCATACCTAAATTATACTCATACAACTTGGCCCACCCTACATTAAACACATAACTGACTCCACTACCCAGAGTGTTATAATTTAGCAAGGTTTGCTACGCGGTCAATTTGGCTGGGTATGGTGGGTCTGACCAAGAGCAAGTCATAAGTATCTTTGCTAGCTGTGACTGCTGGTTTATGGCTCCTGCAGCATGAGAGGCTGAGTATGAGTTGTGCAGTGATGTATTCACGTTAGACTCACGAGCTGGACTGAGAATGATTGTCCGAAATGATAGTGGCCTCGAAAATCAAGTTATCCAAAACAAAGCATATGTACGTATACCGTACAGACTTGGGTTCAGTCCGCAGCCCCAAAAAAATATTTTAGTTTCACACTCCCGCATCAACCCCGCACCCTGGAAATATTTAATTTACACCAACCCCGCACAGGGATTTTTGCCTGACAGGCTCCAAAATACGCCAAAAATCCCCGTTTTTCAATCCCGCACCCCCAAAATAAATAGATATTTTTCGTGCGCGCAGTCACCCCGCAGGGCAAAAAACGATATTTTTGCGCGGTGATACAAAGTCTGTACGGTATACAGTGTGCACCCGGTCTCCAGCAAGAAAACCAGGGTTGCTCAGTTTGGGGTTTGGTCTAAAGTTTGGGTTTGTGAACATTCATGCATGTTAGCAAACCTTTAAAATGCTGTTCGCCAGCTACCGAAAGTCTGTCAAATTCATACCCTTTTTCCCCGAAAGTTTGGGTCCGAATTGCAGTCCAAAATGCAGGAAAGAGCCTTAGATGGCTCAAATATTCTGGTTGTTGTGTACCGATTAATATTATACATATTGAATACAAGCTTGTTTCGACATTGGACACCAGCAACATCCTCCATTCTCGAAATCGCACATCGAACCGCTTGAACAATTCAAAGGTTCTAGAACTCTTATAAGCTTCATCGAACCCTTGCTCCCAAAAAAAACAATTGATCAACTCTGATGCATGCGGTCATATACGGTGTGTATATACGGTCCTGGCCAATCTACTCATAAGTCATGACATGTAGATACTTACGACCAGGGATGGGTCATACGGACTTCTGAGACGTCCCATACGGTATAATACGCTATTAATACGCAATACGCATATAATACGAAAACGTATTTATGCTATTTTGGGGGGTACCCTGGGCGAAATTTCAGCAGCGGTGCCCCCCGCATCCGCGAGCACTTCATGAGGCAGAATCCCAGCGTAGGTGTGGCAGCATGCAAAGCTGACCCGGCAGGAATCCTCAGGGCGTAGTCGCAGCGCTCGCGTGGGAGAACTTGCCGACGCTAGCGCTCAGAGGGAGGAGCATGCAGGAAAAGAGAGGCACTTGCACAGGACTACAGCAAGCACATCAGCAGCAGCATCTACACAGTCATTGGACACCTGCAGCAAGAGGGCAGTGACCAAGGCCTGTGTGGTTGCAGCTGTTGCACAATTCATCTACGCTACAGGCACCACCTTCTGGGTTGTGGTAGCAATAAGCAAGTGATCATGCTACGTTCTGAGGGGCTGGGAGTTCCTCTGGGGGGCTCTAGAGGGCTTGGAAGTGCCTCAGGGGGGCTCTAGAGGGCCTGGGAGTGCTTCTGGGGGGCTCTGGGGGGCTTGTGGCTGCAAAATTCGTTTAGTGCCCAAAATTGTATTGTACGGAGCAATTAAAAAAATACGGTTAAATACGTGATAAATACGATACGACGTATAATACGCCTACGCCGTATGACCCATCCCTGCTTACGACTTTCGATTCCTAAAAAGGATAGCTTTATTCTGAAGGTGGCGTTTGTGTAATGTCGGCTGCTTTAACAGCCTCTTTACGAACTGCGATTAAAGACGTCAACGCAGAACATATCAATGTTGTACAGGGCGTCTTATCAAGTGCATATGTCAGCAGACATTGATGAAGGTAGTTGTTGCTCAAGAACCTGCTTTGAATTATGCAACCTGTGCCCATTTATCCACGCTGCCGCACTTCCATGGCACACATGTACCACATGCGCCACATCATGCGTTGCATACTCCGATCATGTACGCACATGTTTCTACATCTCATAGGTACGAGGAGCTGGAGCGTCAGCTGCTGGCTGCTCGAGCCCAAGCCGAGGCTGCTGAAGAGGAGGCCGAGCTTGCGCAGGCAGCCGCTGCTGTAGCACGCCTCACCGCTCCTGCTGGTGACCCCTCAGCCATCCCTTCGTTTGCAAACTCCCAGGCTGGCCTCCCCGCAGGGGCCTCAGCAGTTGCAGCATTGGGGCAGAAAGGCAGTAATAAAAGCCGGGGGGGAGGCCGGATAGGCGGGCGTGATGGAGGCGTACAGGGTGATGTGGGGGCTGGGGCGTCAGGCAGAGGGACTGAAGCAGGGCAGCAAGGGGCAGGGGCAAATGCTGGGAGGGAAACAGCAGCTTCTGCTGACGATGCAACCAATGAAATGGTGGTTCAAGCAGCACAGGTGCGCACCCTTACTTTGTTGTACTTGACTGTGTCAACAAAAAGTAGATAGGAATCGGCACAGGGTTATACCAGTCATACCTAACTGCAAGATCGGGATGCCGATTTTGGCCAAAATGGGTTCAGGTACAGCCTTTTTGAGGCTTTTATGCAGCCTACAGTGGACCATGAAATTGATTATAAAATACAACTATTTGCCAGAGGACTTTGATGTGTTTAAGGAAAGCTGTGCCGCCTGACATCTTGATACAATATGCATCTATATTAACTTTTGGCACAGCAGCCGATCTTGGTGGAGTTGGAGGGCTTACAACCGGTTTGGGGGAGAGCGACCCTTGCTGGGGTGTAAAAGACTGATAACTTCCAAATCTCAGACATCAGAACTGTGTTAATCTTTCAGCATCCGACCCTGGATGCCTGCATTATGGCAAGATGTATGCACCATCCAATCTTAGAACTCTCGCCCTATGGTATCCCTGTGGCAATGCGTGTGACCTTTGCCTGTGTTCGCTCGAATGTACAGACATTTCTATGCATTGGTCTACCCTAGAAGAAACAGGGATAAGGAGCAACTGGGTTAAATTTTACATGTGTAAATACTGGAAATGGCGCATTCGCTGTGAACAAGGATAGCGAAGTGTACAGTTTAGTTATATAATTATGGAGCTTGGGGTGAGCATCTTGGCTGTTATAAAATTAAGACTAGGTTCCCTGAAGTGCTGTAGTAGTAACCCAGTAACACGCTCTGAGGGCTTCAGTATGTGCTGCATCTATTGACAAATGTGTTGACTTAGAAAGATATACAGGACTAAACCTGCTTCACATTGTATGCACTAAACGGGTAACATGGCATGCTTGTAGGTCCGAGCCCTAGAGGAACAAGTAGCTGCTGTCTACGATGATGTGACATTGGGAGATGCATCAGATGGCTTGGATGTTTCTGGCGCGGAGTCCAAAAGGCTTGGGAAGAAGCTACTCAGAAAAGACGGGAGTTGATTAGAACTTACCACCTGTTGTATTTACTCCATGCATACTATAGTATATTTTGTTAATTATATTGTCGTGGTATCCCAGATTAATAATGCACGTGACGTGCAAATCCTAGAAGTGTATTCTGTTTTTCCAAAGCGTGATTTGTAAATATGAGGTGCCGACGACAGGCCTTTGAGGGATAATCACAGAACTTGTGTGTACGCGCTATTGTGTCAGTTGCAATTCATGAGCTAAGGAGCTATTCAATGTACGTGTGGGTGTGCTTGAATATTAATTCCTGTCATATGATTGCAATTTACATGGGGGAATGAGCCCCCCAGCATGCTCGTTTTTTTAGCAAATCGATGAAGAAAAAGGAGAAGCTACGCAGGCAGTGAAGAACTCCTCCACCAATAGAGTAAGAAAGAGGTCAGTGGGGATCAGGAGGGCTGCAGGCTTGACCTGAGACCTGCTGCTGATGAGGGTTGTGAAATAGTGCTGGGGAGTTCCATACCCTTAAATCAACTCTGATACGCAGAAGCACCCTTCTGGAACTATATACAGACGCCCCTTCCCAAACACACTTGGGACATGCTGTCATTGCTACATGGAGTACTAAAGGCAGAAACTGCCTCAATTCTTTTTCTTCCCATCAACAATCGGCTGAAAGAGATTGCCAAAGTATTTCAGGCAAAGTGGGGAATCAATTGCATTTCTAACGACCCCTACCCCTCTGCACTGAGCACTAAAAAGACTCCTGGCCTCGATAAAGTAAGGAAATTACCCAACGACCACCTTCGTCAAATCCCCCACAAGGCCCCCAAGTTAAATCAAGTACCCTGGACCCACCTCAGAGCTCTGACAAAGCGAACCAACACCTCATAAGCCCAAACCTGATCCGTAAAGTACAAGATTGCCGGGACTGGACCTACTACACGCACTAACGGCAGTCTTTAAAACACAAAGAAGGGTAAGACACAGGATCAGGTGTATACCACCCTTGCTTAAACGTATCTCATGAACCCATACATTACATGAACCCACAAGAAGGCGTGGGTATAACCAATACCATCTCACGTACAGAGCTAGCAGCTATAGCAGTCACAATCATTCACGGCTACTCCCATATAGCCACAGACAGCTTAACCTCAATGCACCAAATCAAAAAGCAGCTCTCGCACCCAAACCTCCACCGCCACCACATCCAGGGAGATGTCCTCCAATCCATTGCCAAAGCAATCCACAAGTCACCATCGTCCATTCATTTCCACAAAGTCAAATCCCACGCAGGAATCTTAGGCAATAAATTTAACGACGCTCTTGCTAGAAGATCAATCACAACTCGAACCAGAGCTCTGACGAAGCGACCCATCATAGCTCCAACCCAAACCTGAAGTACAAGATCGGCGGGACTGGACCTACACTGGTAATAGCCCTACCAGGCGGTTACCCCGAAAAGTATAGTAAAGAGTAGAGTCCACAGCATACAACATTCCACCAGCAAGAAGTCAGGCAACGGAGAGAAGAGACATGAAGAAGAGTCTCAGAGTCTCATGTTGGTGGTGTTTACACTACCTACGTTTTTCTTCTTTTCTTTTTTGCAGGCCAGGACATTCAGCAAAAAGCAAAAAGCAAAAAGCGTTAAGGAAAAGTAAGCCACTTTGGTACCAAGTACCATACAACTCGTTTACCGGTAGACAAAGCCCAGTCAGAGAGGTCCAACAGAGTACCAGAAGGAAAAAAAAACTCACAAAGAGACTAGAGTACCAGCCTCAAACAAGCAAGAGCACCAGGCACAGACATTGCAGAGCAAAGCTAAGGGTCTAAGGGATTAACTAGGATTATACCAAAGTGGCTCTTTCCACCCCGCTTCTTGTCAAACAAAATTAGGTTTACCTCCAGCCGTCCGGATGCTGTACTGGTTGCTCCCATCTGCGCGATAACAAAAAAGCACAGACTAGCAATGAAGGAGGAGGGTGAGTTCTAGTAGTGGCAGGGGGCAACTGAGGGAAGCCGGGAGCACTTCTACAGCACCGCCAGCCGCCACCAACAGATCCACCTTCTCCGGACAACACCAACCCAAAGATCTCCATTCTCCAACGTGACGTTCACCTCATCGAGATCAAGAGCTGTGAGGACACTAGACCGCAGAATCAGTTGAGCGCCGCGCAGGAACAGCATAAAGGCCTCTGCTCCATCCTTCAATGAGCCTCCGTTACCCTTCTCACCATCCTTTTGGGAGAGGGTGGCACCATCTACAACAATCACACGCTGGAGCCTTTTAAGGAGCTGTGTCTTGATACTAAAAGAGTTAAGAAACTTGCTTCCAAGCTTCATGTTCATTCTGTTAACTACGCTGCCAAACTTGTCCATACCAGGCGTGCCCTTTCCTGCACTATTATCATCAACTCTCATCAGGAAACGGTTTCAGGTCAAGCCTGCAATCCTCCTGATCCCCATTGATCTTTTTTTTTCTATCTGTTTGGTGGAGGAGTTTTACGGTACCCGGTACTAAAGTGAATCCTTGGCTTGGTTTTTTACTGCCTGCGTAGTTTGCTTTTACTGGGAGCTAGAATGGACAAGTTGAGCAGCATAATTAAAGGATTGCAAATGGAAAGTAAAGTAAAGCAACGCTATGGTGTAAACACTTCCGGCGTGGAGACTGTTATGGGTTGAGCCATACAGCATCCCACCGTGTCAGGCAAAGGAGAGAAGAAACACAAAGAAAGAGTCTCAGGCCCAGAGTCAGCAAAAAGCAAGAAGAGCAAATACAAACGGGACTTGGAAGCAAGTTTCTTAACTCTCTTAAAATCAAGATTTGTCTTTGAGAGATTCATTTGTGTGAATGTTGTAGATGGTGCCGCCCACTCCCAATAAGATGTTGTGGAGGGTGGAGGCTCCTTGAAAAATGGTGCAGAGGGAGATCTTTTTGCTGTTCCGATGTGGCGTTTGGCTGATTCTGAGGTCTAGTGCCCTCAACAAACTTGCTCTCAACAAAATTTCTTTTGGTGGTATTTGCCGGGATATTTAGGTTGATGCAATCTGGGGAGGACATCTCTGGCTGCTGGTGGTTTAGTGGCGCTGAATGCTTTCTGCAGCTGCTCCCTGCCAGTCAAAAAACCCTTAGAAAAGAAAAGAAAAAAAAGACGTGAATACTGCAGCTACACACGTTGTCGGCATGGATGCTTGAATGTCAGACAGCAGTGTGTACAGCATTGTGCACACCAGTCTCTCAACGCTTTTTGCTTTTTGCTGAAAGTTCTGGCCGGCAAAAAAGAAAAGAAGAAAATTGTAGGTAGTGTAAACACCACCAACATGAGACTCTGAGACTCTTCGTGTCTCTTCTCTCCGTTGCCTGACTCCTTGGTGGAATGTTGTATGCTGTGGACTCTACTCTTTACTATACTTTTCGGGGTAACCGCCTGGCAGGGCTATTACCAGTGTAGGTCCAGTCCCGCCAATCTTGTACTTCAGGTTTGGGCTGGAGCTATGACGGGTCGCTTTGTCAGAGCTCTGGTTCGAGTTGTGATTGATCTTCTAGCAAGAGCGTCATTATATTTATTGCCTATAATTCCTGCGTAGGATTTGACTTTGTGAAAATGAATGGACGATGGTGACTTGTGGATTGCTTTGGCAATGGATTGGAGGACATCTCCCTGGATGTGGTGGCGGTGGAGGTTTGGGTGTGAGAGCTGCTTTTTGATATGGTGCATTGAGGTTAAGCTGTCTGTGGCTATATGGGAGTAGCCGTGAATGATTGTGACTGCTATAGCTGCTAGCTCTGCACGTGAGATGGTATTGGTTTTACCCACGCCTTCTTGTGGATTCATGTAATGTATGGGTTCATGAGATACGTTTAAGCAAGGGTGGTATACACCTGATCCTGTGTCTTACCCTTCTTTGTGTTTTAAAGACTGCCATTAGTGTAGTAGGTTTAGTTCCGGCAATCTTGTACTTTACGGATCAGGTTTGGGCTTATGATGTGCTGGATCGCTTTGTCAGAGCTCTGAGGTGGGTCCAGGGTACTTGATTTAACTTGGGGGCCTTGTGGGGGATTTGACGAAGGTGGTCGTTGGGTAATTTCCTTACTTTATCGAGGCCAGGAGTCTTTTTAGTGCTCAGTGCAGAGGGGTAGGGGTCGTTAGAAATGCAATTGATTCCATCTTGCCTCAAGAATCTCTTTGGCAAGCTAAAGTAAAAGTAAAATTATACGCTGGAAAACACCAGTGTGCGTTTAGGGAAGTCTCTCAACTGGCCCCACCGGGAATTGAAAAAAGAGAAATAACAGAGACTAAGAACTTGATCAACAGATCACAGCAAAAAAAAATGGAAAGAAAACAAGACGAGCAATGACGAGGAGGGGTGCAAGCATGGTTTCGAGGTTTGGCAAGCAGAATTGAACGTGAAACACAACGCTTCCACCTACCACCACCGATCGTTTGTTGTGTAAATGTGCAGGAAAGGAAATTGAGCAACGTGCTCTGAACTTGTTTACGGTGGAAAAGGCTGGGGTAAGAGCATTAAAACCGGAAGAAAACACTCATATGCAAACGAAAGGCCCACCTGCCACGAAGCACGTTCGAATACCTGGGTATCGTACCTTGAAAGTTTGAGAGGGGAATATACAATCTCATTTGTGCAAGGCTAGTATCGAGTCTTCGTGCAAGTAAGTATCGAGTGTGAGTAGGTGAGAGTGGCAAACAGGGGACATGAATGGTACAGGTGACTGAGCTCCTTTTACATTTTATAGGAGAGCGTGCATCACCAGGCATCATCGGCACGTGTAAATTAACGGTAAACTCTGGGTAACCGCCTGGCAGGGCCACTATTGATTTCAAAACAAAGAACAAAGGTGGAGAGGCGCGCAGGCCCTTCTTTGCAATTTTTAATGTCAGCGCTACAGAAATTGTGATTGAAGTTCGCTTCATTTTGTGAGAGCATGCAGCCCCGGACGCATCATCATTCATAGCAAGTAGTGCGCCGTCCGTTCAGTCCGCAGTACCTGAATCAATACAGACCAAACTTTTAGTTCAGAATCCATTGATTTAAAAACATTTAGGCTCCAGACTGCGAATGATGCAGACCTGCCTGCCAAAACAATTGTTTTACCAGGGATCGTACAGCTCTCCCTATCATCAATGCAGACTTCCCCCATTCCACTTCTTGGAATAGGTTTTTAATAATAAGAGGCGCTGGCGCATGGACTGAAGTGGGCGCAACATGTTTTCGACTGCTGGGGCCTATCCATAACGCTAGAATAATTTCCTGGAAATGTACCTGGTTAGAACGATAAATTGAAACTATATTTGGCCTGCCATGGATGCATCTACGCGAGAGCCGCTGAGCAGTAATGTGCCATCTGAGAAAGCCTGCTAGAACATGAGCGACACGTTTATTTGTGACGTCCGGTTGGAAGACACAGATGAGGTATGCTTCGAAGTTGGCCACCTCTAAGAGGGGATTGTTGAACTCTGTCTTTGCAAGTGCATCAGCTGTGCTAGGACTCATGTATGTACTGAGTTCTGTGCAGTCGCATGTTCCACACAGAGACACACACTACACACACAAATGTCCACACAACACAACACACGCAAACACACACACACACACACACACACACATGCTAACTCACACACACACACACACACACACACACACACACACACACACACACACACATACACACACATACACACACATGCCAACTTACAAACACACACATATGAATACACACAACAAACATACAAACAGATACACACATATACAAACACATATACAAACACATATACAAACACACACAGGTCTTGCAACTCCCGATTGTTAAGAACCGCCTCAAAAACATGCTGCAAGCGGCAGTCCGGAAGATTGCTCTCATTGGAGCCCCTGTGATTCCCTCCAGCGATGACAGCCTTGAGCACTTCCTCATGGCGGCAGGCAAATTCTTTGGCAAGGACCCTACAAAGTGGGAGGAGATGGGTGAGTAGCCAGTGTGTATTTGCAGTAGCCGCGTCTGTAATTGTGTGTATGTGCTTGAAAGTCAGTGCACGTGTGTTCGTGCGTGTGTTTGCACTTTGCTATGTTACATCAGTCTGCACATGCGTGTACGTAAATTTGTCCGATGCAGCAAGACGTACGTACGTTCAGAAGTATTGGCATGAAGTGTAAAATTTCATACTTTTATTTTCTTACAGGAAGTCCAGCAACAAAAGTCACAGAAGAAGACGGCAAGAGATACATTGAATCAACTGGCCAGTTTGCGGGCACTGAGTTGCACCTTTTCACAGAGGTGAGCAAAAAGCACATCAGGAGCCTTCCTTGCCCTAACAAGTTAGTTTTGACAGGATGCAACCTTGATAAATGCTTCGTGAAATGTTTGCAACTCAGGAGCCACACCATGACAGCCGGCTTCCAGTCCGTGAGGATCGACCAGACCTGAACTTTAATGTGAAGCAGGCGCAGATATGCACTGATGAGGAGTGGAGGATGGTAAGTGTCTAAACCTGAATCTTGAAGAGCAAAATAAGACTGCCCTGCTGGCGTGCGAGCAGAGATGAAATGGAGCAAAAAAGGTGAAACAAGCTTCAATCCCCCCCCCCCCCCACACACACACTCTAGGGTGTGGAAAACGTGGAGGGTGGGACCAGTGCTACACGCCCATCGCATCTATTAAACCCCACAACGGGACGCAAGCTGCAATTCAACCAAGCAAGCAAAGCACGCACGCAGTGCGAATGGGCCACTACCGACGCCCTGTGTGTGTGTCCCTGATACCCACAAACACGACCTAGGGAGAAGGGAGCAACTGATTGGGACAGCCCAACAAGGCTGCCTGCAAGTCTGTGATGCTTGGAGTTCTTGGAACACCAACCTGCTCACACGCATCAAAGTGCAACAATTTGATGCCTGCAATAAATTTCTAAGATTTAAATTTGTCCAGGTGGACTAGCAGCGCGAGCAAAAAAAAGTTCTCACAGCACTGGGTTGCAAACACACCCGAAAACACAAAACACACACATAACACAGATACGCACACACACGCACACGCGCACGTACCCATTTGCACATACACACACGCTCATATAGGGCAAACAGCACACATACAAAAACCCAGTGCATACACGCACGTAAGAAACCGTATGACGTATGACGCATACATACAATTGTTGCATATGCTTTTACACTTGCAAAATCATTCATGATTACGTGAGCAATCTTCTGTCTGATGCAGGTCATGGACGACCAGCCTTGGACATCGAGCAAGCGTCGACAACATGCTGCTACGTATCTGTTGGCAAAAGTGGAAGCAGACGATGTAGATCTGGCAGTAGAAGGGTGCCATGGCTTTTGGGAGCTTTCCATAAACAAGGATCACCACATGGATATCCACATAGACAGGTGGGTACGGATGCCCTGAGGCTAGAGCGTAGTAATTACTGTGGCCCATCTCACTGTAAAAAAATTGATTTCCTTTGGCAAGAGATCTGGAGGTATGCCCAGAAATTTACCCAAAAAGCACCAAGTACCGTACGTACATGTACTCACCACCCCCCCCGTAAAAATTTTCATTTTAGGTTAAAAACCACCCCTGGAATTATTCATTATACAGTACCATTCAGCAACCACCCCTCTCAAGGGGCTTTTGGAGCCCTAGGGGTTTGTGTGTGGCCACCTTAACCTTCCACAATCTCAAGGAGGAAATGGAAGCCACTGCCACTCTTGTTTTTGTTGCTGTCACTGCTGCTGCTGCTGCTGCTGCTGCTACTGCGTGTGCGTGTGTGCACCGTGCGTGTGTGTGCCTGTGCATGTGTGTCTGTGCGTGTGTGCGCCTGTGCGTGTGTGTGCGCCTATGTGTGTGTGTGTGTGTGTGTGTGTGTGTGTGTGTGTGCGTGCGCACGTGTGCGCCTGTGCATGTCTGCTGCATTGCTGCTGCATGAGCATGCTTGCGTTTTGTCAACTTCATTTGTTGCAGAACCACAGAATGCAGTGCCAACAGTACAATCCCGTGGAGGCAAACCAAGGTTTGTGAGTTCTGCATGGCTGCGAGTCCTTGTTTTTGCGCTCCTTTGCCTCTTGCTCAGCTCGGTCCGCTCTTGCCTGCTGCAGGCGGGCGGGGTCTGGGGGGCAAAGGGTAGACGGAGCAGGGGGGGCCATCCTCTCCGCTCGTCACTTCGAACAAATAATTTTTGCTATTGCCCCCCTAAAAACCTGAACCCCTCCCCTGTAATTAAATACATATTTTAAAACTGTTTCACAAGTAAATATGTCACCGCCCCCTCCAAAAATCAATAATTAGGGGCAGTGATATACTTTATGTCCGGTAGCTACAAAGCTTAAAGAAATGGTGGAAAGCAGGGATGTGGTCTGCAGTGTGAGTTCCAAATGTGCCTTTGGATGTTTACACTAGCACGTTACCCCCCATTTCTGGATCTTTCCACTACTTCAAACTCGCTACTGGGCCTTTTTCAGTAATTATTTCCTTGAAATTCTGACATTCAATGAAGAACCATTTACGCGTGACCTGATCTATTCCCAGCACTTTATCCCGCCTTAACTGTTAACCCAATACTACTGATACATGTAAAAAGAGCTTACTCTTGTAATGTTCTACGTATGGCAGCGCATCTTCACTCCAGAGATGAACCCAATCCTCCATTAAGAGCTATGAAGCGCGCCTGAAACATCTTTAAATACCAGCATATAAAACAAAGTCAAATTACGCGCCTGTAAATGGCACCGCTTTGCATTACCCCTCTGGATGCTAGGCAGCACCTCGCAACAAATCTGCAGTTTCTCCCTTCCCCCCCACCCCCCCCTCCTCTCTCTCTCTCTCTCTCTCTCTTTTCTCCTGCCTCACCGATCGCTTACTTCAAAGAGTGGCTTCCACTGGATATCCGTGCTGCGTCCACCCTTGCAAAGAAAGGGTTTTAAAGGCTGTAACTTGAGAGACTATTGCTACACAATTTGAAATGGTAGTCCATTAGATATTGCAGTCTTATAGACTATCGCTACACGATTTGAAAAGATAGTAAATGTGGAAAAGTAATTGTTAAGCGATCACCTACAGAATGCAGCACGTTTGTGTGTCTCTCTCCACAATGATCTTGGGCGGTGTGGATTTGCTGCCAACATACCTTGTTTTTGTTCCTCGCACTTTTCACAGCATGAAATTTCACCGCAAACACTATCATCATCTATTTGCTTGTAGAGTGGTGCCGACAGCCTCACCCAAGACAAGCTAGGAGTGTTCAACCTCAGCATACGCGGCCATGCAGCATGCCACAAGCTCATGTCATCTTTTGGGGTGCCTCTGCTTGTCTTAGGGGGTGGTGGCTACAAGGTAAATGAGAGTCAAGCGCAAAATTTGGCACAAGCGCGCTAGTTTTTGGTGGAGTTTTGGTGAGGCCTCTTCTTGTGCTGAGGGGTGGTGGCTACAAGGTGAATGAGAGTCAAGTGCAAAATTTGCCACAAGCGTGTTAATTTTTGGTGGAGTTTTGGTGAGGCCTCTTCCTGTGCTAAGGGGTGGTAGCTTCAAGATCATGAGATCCAAGTGCAAATTTTGGCATAAGCGCGTTAGTTTTTGGTGGAGTTTTGGTGAGGCCTCTCCCTGTGCTGAGGTGTGGTGGCTACAAGATCATGAGATCCAAGTGCAAAATTTGGCACAAGCGTGTTTGTTTTTGGTGAAGTTTTGGTGATACCTCTGCTTGTGCTCAGGGGTGGTGGCTACAAGATCATGAGAGTCAAGTGCAAAGTTTGCCACAAGCGCGTTAGTTTTTGGTGCAGTTTTGGTGAGGCCTCTGCTTGTGCTCAGGGGCTGCAGTGTAGGTTGCAGCAGGTAAGCAGAAGTGATTTTGAATTATAAGGGACAAAAAGCACCTACACACAAACACACACACGCCTATTACGCTGTGCCAGACACTGTGACAGCATATGCTACTCTAATCAAGCGTTACAAATACTGGGGCACTTACACACAAACACACACACACACGCCTGTTACGCTGTGCCAGACACTGTGACAGCATATGCTACTCTAGTTAAGTGTTACAAGGACTGGGGCACCTACACACAAACACACACACACACATACACACCTGTTACGCTGTGCCAAACACTGTGACAGCATATGCTACTCTAATTAAGCGTTACAAGGACTGGGGCACCTACACACAAACACACACACACATAAGCTACACACCTACACACAAACACACACACACACACACACACACACACACGTAACCTATGAACAGGCGTTGCGATGTGCAACACACTGTTACCGCATATGTAGGGTTGGCCAGAACCATATATATACGGTGTACATATGGTATTTTTGGCTTGGGAAATCACCATATATACGGTGTATATATACGTATATATACGGTTCTGGCCAACCCTAAGCATATGCTACTTTAAAAACACAGAAAGGAAATCTGGCACAATGCTGGACCTGAGAGACGGGTTTGCTTTTTACACACATACCTGAATGCTGTGTCCGACACCATCTCAAGTTTACTACTCGATGGAATCATAGTTAATTTCGTTTAGTTTAATTTGGATTACAAAGGCCTCCAGCCTGGCATGGCTGCTCAACCTGCAGGTCCCAACAAATAAATTAATCAATGGAGTCATAGGAAAAGGATATATTAGCATAGTACTACCCATGGGAGTTTGTCCCCTCGTAAATGTAGGGCACCCTCATTTTTGACGCGGTGTCATACACTTTTCCAGCACGCTACTCGGTTTGGCTTGCAGGTCAAGAACGTGGCTCGGTGCTGGACGTACGAGACGGGCGTGCTACTAGGCAAGGAGCGGGGCATACAGGACGCCATCCCCCCGAACGAGTACTATGAATACTTTGGGCCGGACTATCGTCTGAATGTAAGTTGGGTCGGGGTTTTTGATCAGATAGTCCTTGGTGCTGGCTGTCATCCAGATTAGGTATCTGAGCTGTCAGATAGTCCTTGATGCTGGCTGTCTTACAGATTAGGTATCTGAGCCGTATAACGTACTAGGTATCTGAGCTGTAGCCAGATAGCTGTCATATCGCTGTCATACAGATTAGGTATCTGAGCCGTATAACGTACTGCGCATCTGAGCTGTTGTCAGATAGCTGTCATATCGCTGTCATACAGATAGCATACAGAAGAAAAGAAAGCCGATGCTGGTTGCCATATGAGCTGTATAACGTACTGCGTATCTGAGCTGTAGCCAGATAGCTGTCATATCGCTGTCATACAGATTTGTCAGCATACACAAGAAAAGAAAGCCGATGCTGGCTGCCGTATCACTACTGGCAAAGTCTACATTTCTCTCCTCAATGGACTATGACAAATGAATAGGGTTGGCCAGGACTGTATATGTACGCCGTATATGACCGTACATCTGATGAAATCCCTATTAAAAAGATTCCTTGCATACAACATATTGATATGGTTTTGGCCGACCCTACATTTGAGCAGAGCAAATTGTTGGAGCCCGTCCTTGATTGCTCGGTCCCTCTGAAATCATTTGTGTGAGTTCTTCAGACTGCACTGTCAAAGATCCGTCTCAGGGACTGTAAATAAACAGCAGGGCACGTGTGAATAAACAGGAGGGCACGTTTGAAGAAACAGTAGGGCACGTTGAATAAACAGCAGGGCACGTGTGAAGAAATAAACAGCAGGGCACGTGTGAAGAAACAGGAGGGCACGTTTAATAAACAGCAGGGCACGTTTAATAAACAGCAGGGCACGTGTGAATAAATAAACAGGGCACGTTGAATAAACAGCAGGGCACGTTTGAAGGAACAGTAGGGCACGTGTGAATAAATTAACAGCAGGGCACATTGAATAAACAGCAGGGCACATGTAAATACACAGCACGGCACGTATGAATAAACAGCAGGGCACGTTTGAAGAAACAGTAGGGCACGTTAAATAAACAGCAGGGCACATTTGAAAAAATAAACAGCAGGGCACATTGAATAAATAACAGCAAGGGCATGTTGAATTAACAGCAGGGCACGTGTGAATAAACTGCAGGGCACGTTTGAAGAAACAGTAGGGCACGTTTGAATAAACAGCAAGGCACGTTAAATAAACAGCAAGGGCACATGTAATTGAACAGCAAGGGCACGTGTGAATAAACAGCAGGGCCATTGCTTGCGCTCAGACGTTGCAACATCCTTCACACACACACACACACACACATACACATTCACACATACACACACATACATACACACACACACACACACACGCACGCACGCACGCACACACACACGCACACTTATATAAACACACACACAGCTCATTGCTGTGAGAACTTTGAAGTAGACTACTAGTAGCTTAAAATGAGTCTGAAAGGGATGTGATTAGTATATGCCTTGCCATGCTGCAGGCTTCTATATGCATTCCAGGGTCTGACGCGTGAAATGAATGTGAGGAATGCCGCTTTCTTGGTGCGTAGCCCAAATTCCGGAGCCAACGCAAGCAAGCAAGCAGTGATGTATTGCTTAGCTCCTCGTGTCCTGCCATGGCCTTGGGTTTTCTCATTTCTGCTCTGTGTCAGAGGAAATTCATTTACAGCCTTACCAAGGTGGATTTGTTTTGTTAATTTGTGCTTCTCTGCCTGCATTGCTTATTCATTTTTCATTATTCTTCCACAACCTTCACATGTGTTCTATGCTTGGTACTTGTGTAGGGCTGGCCAGAACCATATACATACGGTGTATATACGGTATTTTTGGCAGGGAAATCACCAATTATACAGATGCTGCTATGACCCTTACATGTGCCATATGCTTGCATTTTTAGCAGTACAATGCAATAAACACGTACACATACGCTCCCTGTACGTACATTATACAAGGACCGCAGTATACACATGTAAACATACGCTCCCTGTACGCGCAGATACCCCCTGAGCCTGCTATGGAGAATTGTAATCGTAGAGAGGGCCTGGAGCAATTGCGTAACACCATATTAGAAAACCTGCGGAACGTGCGCCCTGTGGGTGCTGCCATGCACGTCAGGCCACCAGGTGTGTGGGGGGTTGTTTGTGTTTGTGTTTGTGTTATGGCTGTGATTTTGGTAGTGTGTGTGGGAACTAACATGCACTTTAAGGCCACCAACTTTGTTTTCACTTGAGTTGACAGCTAAACATTGTCACTAGGGTTGGCCAGGATTGTATATATGCACCGTATATGACCGTATATTTTGTGATTTCCCTGCCAAAAATACCGTATATACACCGTATATATATGGTTCTGGCCAACCCTTCTTGTCACACAGCTTTGCGCTCTCTCCCAAATCAGATACACAGAAGTGCATGGCTTTAGGAAGCATTGGATCCATGCATGCACACCCTCCGGGAGCGTGCCTTGTTGGTATCTGCCCTGAAAGTATTGTGTTCCGTGATATGGCCAATATCTTAGGGGCCGTAGGATTATATTTTCCAGAAGATGTGAATGTGATTTAGCTCCTGGAAGTGATGTCTACCACCCCTCGATGATCCAGGAAGTGCTATCATCATGCATGGTTGTATTATTTGGCTATGCACACGCATGCACATGTACTTGCAATGCAATGCGCAAGTCTGAAGGTTTGGTAGGGTATAAGCATGAAATAGCATATGATCCACGCATATAAGTGCCCACTTTAATTTTGAGCTCGTACATACACATGTATGTGTGTATAAGTATGTATAGTTGTGCAAGCCAGGACTTGTGGTTGCACTTGTGAGTGGTGCAGACGCACACTAGTTTCACAGAGCTGATCATCAAGGTAGTAGTGCCATATATCTCCTTGCTTACTTGACGGCTTTTGCGCACACTCACAAATGGATGCAGATGCACAAGCTCCAGAGAGTTTGAGGAAAAGGGGCGGCAGCACAAGGAGCTGCACCAGGAGCGGGAGTGAAGGGAAAGAAGGGAATGATGAGGACCTGATAGATGAGGAAGATCAGTAATCAGTTGTGAAAGCAAAGGGCAGGTGGCTGATTTTGAGGCAGCCAACTCAATAAATGTTTCTCTGAAAGCCGTTCTAAACTGTCATGCTAAATCAGTGGCATGGACAAATCGTGTAATTTTCCCTGGGATTTATAGTGTGAGCAAACGTATTACGGTTATTTGGTTGTTTGGCCAGTTTAAATGGCCCTCTTGTAACAAACTCACTTTCTTTTCTCAGACTGCAGGTCTGAGTACTACCATCTCCTCAGGGCGTTGCTTGAGCCGTCGCTTCCTTCTCTCACGTCGAGAGGGAGGAGACGTTAAACACACACCTGGTTTTATGGCTCATACTTGCAATCCATGCTTAAGCTGGTACCATGATTCGTCGTGACAAAACCGTTACTAAACACTCAGACCACCAGTCGGTTGAAAATATCTTCTGCCTTACTACGAGGATCTTCAGGAAAACATGCATAATTGCGCAATTATTGAGGATCTGCACGTGACTTGTAGGTGTCACGACGAATCATGGTACCAGCTTAAGCGTGGATCGCAAGTATGAGCCATAAAACGGCTGTAAAAATAAAACCAGACAGATATGCAAGGTCTCGCTCATAAAGAACTTTTGCATTTTGTTTGCATTCACTAAAAATTTCTGTATATATAAGTACTGCCCTGGAAGGCCGCCCTCTGCTACGCTCCTAGGATTTCCACCATTTGCCTCGTGTCTGCACAACACGCAGCTGCTCCCGTAAGCATGCAGCTAGTTCTACTGCGGTGATAATTGAAGCATGTGACCGTAGCTTGAACAACCAATATCCCTTTTAACACTATTCGCGTCCATTGAACACGTGTCATCGAAGCATTGAGTGGCCCTTACATTACTTAATTTTACAAAAACATTACCACGAATGACGGCAACGGAACGAATTTGTGAAGCAAAAAAGGAAGAATTTTAACTAGTTAACTATAATAGCAGTATACACAAATAATAATCAGTAATGCATTTTGTTACCGGCAGAGTCATACACTATCGGAAGGTCAGTAAAAAGTTGGTGTTCCTGGATGTCAGGACGAATCTTCCTCATGAGCTTGCACGGCATGCAGAGCTTGTAGTTCTTAAGGTGCGTGCGTCTTGAAAGCAAGGCGAGAAAGAAACGCACTGCTTGTTAAGTCATCTCTCAATCCATGCGTTGGCACCTGCACACAGGGTGTGCTTACAGAAGAAGCTGTCCTTGCTGTAAGGGACTCTGTGCGGTTAGTGTGGTTTAGTCTAGAAGAAAAACAGTCAGCTTGATCAGTCTTCGTTTCCTATGCAAGCATGACATGCATTTTTCTCAAATGAGAGACAACTGAACATGGCACATCTCGTATCAGTGATTACTGCACGACAATGCATCTGTAGGCCAATGCACAGTTATTAGTATGCACGTACACTCTACACATGTACTTACACCCTTCAGGCTAGGGGACACTGTTTGTGCCCACGGCAACTTGGACAAGTACGGCAGCACTCTCGTGGTGCACTTGGAACTCGTTGAAAAATGGGCATCAGGCAAGCTGGGACACCAGGTACGTGTGCTGCTGCGGTCAAGGGAGAAATAGCCGCTATAATTAAAGTTTGCATAGTTTTGTGTTACAGTTCCTATAGTTTCAAATCCAACCTCATAGTTTTGGTCCCCTAACCCCCTAATAATTATCCTAATACTAACCCTAACCCTAACCCTAAACCCTTAAACTATGGCCCTAACCCCAAAAACTTTGAGGCTGAATGAAAAACTGTAGCCAAAACTATGAGAACTATAGGTATAGCGGCTATAATAGGGTCAAGGGAAGATGCATATTATCCAGGTATGCACATAAAAACAGGCTCTTAGGAATTAGACATGTATATAGGTGTACTCGCTCGCGCCCACGTAGGGCAACAATTTATTGACAGGCATCAAGCGGCTCTTTTCCTTCTTTCCCTTCTCTTCCTAGCAAACAGCAGATTGACTGGTCATAGAAAGGCCAACCATTTGCCTTCTGCTCAATCCCTGTGTTTCACAGGGATGCTGAATACTCAATTATGTGAATGTGTGTGTGTGTGCCTAGCAACTTGTGCGAATGAGCATCAGTATCCAAACCCAACCTGTAAAAAGTGCTGCTTAAATCTCGTGTGCTGTTGATCATGCTATTGCTTGCAGGTCACACACACACACACACACAGACACACACACACCACACACACGTAGTCAGGGCTCATTCATCCTGATCCTAACACCCTTCCTTTTTCCTTACATTTGTGCAGTTTGTAGCAGACCAAGCAGATCAAATGTGGTGTGCTGCGAGGCCCTCTCGAATGCAGCTGCTGAGGCAGCAGCAGGCGCCGCACCAGCCGCACCAGGACCGACAGCAGCAACCGCTTCTAGAACAGCAGCAACAGAAGCTCCAGCCACATCAAGTGCAGCAATTGCAAGAGGGTCTGTCGCATCAGCGCGAGCAAAGGGATAAAAGCCAGCAGCATCAACCACATCTGCACCACAAGCATGAGCTAACAAAGCCGATACCGCACAACCTTTCTCTGCCGAATGCTCCAGCAGCATGCAGCCCACTTGCACCCAGCATGCCACCAAAAGCAGCATCCAGCCCAACCAAACCGTTGTCAAGTTGCGGAGCTGACCCAGTCTCATCCGTGGCTGCTAATCGCACACCAGCTTCAGCAGCACAAAGCTCAGTCATGGGACTGCACACCCGACCTGCTGCAACAGACCCTTGTATCCCAGCTGCAACAGTTCAACCCCCCATTCTGCACGTGTGCAAGTTCTGGCAAAATAGCGGGAGGTGTGCTGCAGGGGCTGCCTGCAGGTGTGCCCAAAGGGTTGGAGGATGTTTGTTTGCACCTCTGCTGTAGCGTAGCAGCTAAAAATGGTTACCCGGAGAATTATAAGCGACAAGTAAATTGTACTTTACTTATGCATGTTAAAATCGCGTACTTGACTTAGTATTGACAATGGAAGATACTTGTGGGCACCTCTGCGTACTTGACTTAGTATTGACATTGGAGGACGTCTGTGTGCCCTTCTGCATACTTGACTTCGCACTGGCATTGGACACGCTAAGACTTAATTTAGCATTCGCATTGAACACGCTATGAAATTTATGGTGCAAAAGAAGTTGGTGTCGTCTTGTTGCTAACGCCCTGTAGATTCGTTGAGAAGGAAGTATGTGGTTTGTGTGTGTGTGTGTGTGTGTGTGTGCGGCTCCAAACATGGGTGCCCATGTTAGTGCTCTTGGGCTTGCCTATTGGTCATGCTCACTGTAGAGACTCGCAACCCTTATCAACACATGTCTGCAACTTAAGCTTACATATCATTGACCCCGCCATATCTTACAATGCAATCCTTTTGAACGTTTACTAACCAAAATGCAAGTATGAGCACGTCTGCTACACTCTTTTCATGAGAGCCTAAACCCTAACCCTCACCTTAACCTTCAATGAAGTAATTAGAAATCATCCTAATGAAAGCAGAAGAGCATAAGAACATGAGTCCCCTGCCAAGGATTTGAAACTAGGAAATCCAATCGCCTGGTAATCTGGACACAGGAACGACGCTGCAGTGGATTGTCACCACATAAGTTGTGGCCCATACACGCGTGCAGCTACTGCATGGACCTAAGAATGCAGCAGCTAAGTGCCAACCTGTACAACGTTGTAACTAGGGTTGTCCAGATGTGGTGCAGGCAACCATCATATACACATACATATATACATATATCATAAATATGGTGTATATACGGCATTTTAAGCAGGGGAATTACCGTACATACGGATATGTACGGTGTACAAATACGGCACTGGCCATCTCTAGCTGTAACGCAATGTGGGACTTGTGAACCAACACGCATGCAGCTTCTGCATGGACCTAAGGATGCAGCAGCAAAATGCCAGCCTGTACATCGTTGTTATCATAACATAATGTTAAACCTGTGAACCAACACGCATGCAAGTTCCTGCATGGACCTAAGAATGCAGCAGCAAATTGCCAGCCCACACCGTTGTGATAACATAATGTTAAAACTGTAAACCAACACGCATGCAGGTTCCTGCATCTCACTGCGCCCGCAGAGCGTGCAGCTGCTCGACGAGCGTATTCTACACAGCGGTGAGTGTGCTGAGATTGGGCCTACATGAGGCACAGACAGGTGCAAAAAGGGTCTGTGATGAGATTAGGAATTTGACATCAGAGTTCCACTTACAGCTGCTGCCTATCAGGAGCAGCACCTGTATCTTAAACCTGCTTTCCCCCACAATTATCATCAGGAGCAGCACGTGTATTTCAAACCTGCTTTCCCCCAAAATTCTCATCAGGAGCGGCACCTGTTTTTTTTAACCTGCGTTCCCCCCAATTTTTCTTCAGGAGCAGCACCTGTATTTTCAACCTGCGTTCCCCCACAATTCTCATCAGGAGCAGCACCTGCATTTTGAACCGATGTTCCCAAAATGCTCATCAGGAGCCGCACCTGTATCTTAAACCTGCCATCCCAACTTTCTCACCAGGGGCCGCATCTGCTTTTTGAACCTGCGTTCCCCCAACGACTCGATTTTAATCGAGGGTGATCCGGTGGAATCATCAGCTTCAGTAATATATGAATAGTAAATTGAATTCTCATCAGGAGCAACACCTGTATTTTGAGCCTGTGTTCCCAAAATTATCCGCAGGAGCCGCACCTGTATTTTGAACCTGCTTTCCCCCAAATTTCTCACTCGAGCTTGCTTCGGTAGAGTGTGTGTGAAACAGTCTTTGTATGCTGTTGCGTCTGCTGATTGTGCTGCTAAATGTGCTGCGTAGCTCTCCCGACCAGGCAAACCTGCTGACCTTGTACTAGCACGCTCTTCACACTAGGCTATGCGCAATAAATTGCGCAGAATTGTGTAAAATGGTGTAAGTGGAAGGCGTCAATATGTGAGGTGTAATGCTGCTGGAGTAGGGTTTAGGGTTGAGATATTAATCTGTGTCAAACGTGAAATTGCTGCAACTATCATGAGCGGGATGTGTTACTGCTGCGGCTGGACGTGATAATGCTGCGATCTGACATGAGCGGGATGTGTTACTGCTGCGGCTGGACGTGATAATGCTGCGATCTGACATGAGCGGGATGTGTTACTGCTGCGGCTGGACGTGTTGTTGCTGCAATTATCATGAGCGGGATGTGTTACTGCTGCGGCTGGACGTGATAATGCTGCAATTATCATGAGCGGGATGTGTTACTGCTGCGGCTGGACGTGATAATGCTGCAATTATCATGAGCGGGATGTGTTACTGCTGCGGCTGGACGTGATAATGCTGCAATTATCATGAGCGGGATGTGTTACTGCTGCGGCTGGACGTGATATTGCTGCAACTATCATGAGCGGGATGTGTTACTGCTGCGGCTGGACGTGAAATTGCTGCGATCTGACATGAGCGGGATGTGTTACTGCTGCGGCTGGACGTGATATTGCTGCAATTATCATGAGCGGGAT
>Ga0307968_1000843_pt1 | contig 23701 bp, 17 predicted proteins | sample OrgLakmetagen650_FD_201834 | JGI IMG/M metagenome (GOLD analysis project Ga0307968, IMG submission 201834) | Saline water microbial communities from Organic Lake, Antarctica - #650 | ecosystem: Environmental > Aquatic > Non-marine Saline and Alkaline > Saline | place: Antarctica: Organic Lake...
CGCCAAAACAAAGGCCTTACAGGACCGTTTGGAATGCCTCAAAATGTTCGCGTTCACGCTTCTGGTTCAGAAACGCGTTTCTGAAGCTCAGAAACGCGTTGATAACGCGAGGCTTTTTGACAGTGCAGCTAAGAAAGGAACTTAAAATATATCAACTGATTATTAAAAAGAAAAGAAAAGGCTTTGCCAATTATAACACGTCCAGCACGATTGAGGGAAGGAGCACTTGGGTGTTAGCAGAGAAGAAAGCCCCTTCCTCATCACCGAATTTAACTCATAGGCCTCTCAGAGTACAGTTATGCCATGGAATATACACATTGCTGAGCATGAGTTAGGGAAAACAATTTATGGCTAATTCAGGCAAGAGAAGAAACATGAAAAGCCTTGTTTCAGCAAAAGCGTTTAGAAAGAAAAGGAAAGGAAAAGAAAAGAAAAGACTCCGCTGGTATTGAAGACACAGCCAGCATGATTGAGGGAAGGGGTTACTTAGGTGCCCACACTAGGCAACCCCCCACCGTGCAAACAAATAAAAGGAACTCATGTGGGTCAGGGGGATTGTGTGTGCTGTAGCACCCAGACCCAATCCTTGACTGTTGTTGCTTGTGTTATATTGCAGTGCATATTTTGTTTTTATGAGTGCAGATGCATGTCTGATGGAGTGTTCATTCAGTTTGTGTGTCAGTCTTTTAAGCTTATGGTAATCCAGATTAAGATCTGCCATAGGTTTGTCTGTATAATCTTTGTAGATAGTCCCCATAGCTCCAACGGGGATTACGTGAAGCTTAATTTCCCTAGATCCTTGTCTGTTAAGGTTGGCCATAAGCATGCTGTGCTGTGCTTTAGCTTTTTGAAGTTGGGGATCAGGCCTGGTGTCTTCACAGATTATAAACTCAATCAGGTGAACCTCCCACTGGTTTGGATACAATTTTTTGTCTTTAGCAAGCTGTTGAGAGTTTGGATTGCGGGTGGTTACGCGAGAGGAGCACACAGTGCTAGGTATGAATAGGATGGCGTCAGGACGAGAAGAGGCTTTTAAAGCATGTGCTGTTAGTTTTGGTAGCAACCAAGAGGGCAGTATTTTGTTGGCAGTGTTTCTCATATCTAGGCCTTGCTCTGATAGTTTATCTGCGCTGCCTTTGTCAGTGTAGGCAATTTGGTTGGCACTGCATGGTCCCTTATGTAAGGCTTAAACAATCAGCACACTTGCCGTATTATGGCGTTTTATAATCATGTTCCTCATTTTAGTGTGTTGGCAACCTGAGAGTGTGTGAAGCGCACTATCAGTGCAAGGGCAGATGGGGCAGTTTGCATTGGGAGAGAAATTTTGATTAAAAACTGTACCAGTGCGGTACCCAATAACATTACGCTTTTCGTAGAATTTGAGATAGCTTTTGTTCCATAAAGCATTTGTGGCTTTTTTATTGACTAAAGGTCTAAGGTCCTTCCAGTAGTTGTTATACCCTGTGTTTGTTTTGGCACTCCCCAGTCTGTGTGATTTGCACATTTCTGTTTTCAGCTTGGCCTTTAGATCAGAGAATGCACAAAGCCTTGGTGTAATTGCCCCTCTTCTGCTGGGATTCTCATCGGTGTCTTTAGCCGGAAGCCAGTTAAGGTGTGTGTATGCATTACCGTCTGGAGTTGGAGGCTGAGAGTGCATGTCATGACCTCCGTCATGTAAGGCAGAGTGTTTGGCAACTGCATCTGCACATTCATATCCGGCAATGCCACTATGGGCTTTCACTTTATAGAAGCAGATAGGTTAGTATGGTGAAGCATAAATCATAGATACAATTTGTTCTAGCAGATTTGAGTGTATATGGGCTCGTTGCATTTCAGGGAAGAGTAGCTGTTTTCTAATTTGGCTTAGGGAGCATGCACTGTCCGTTGCAATTTTGGTATACTTATTGGTAAGCGCTGCTGCAATCCCTGTGAGCTCAGCTCTATTGATGATGTTTGTCATTCCCACGCCTCCTGAGTCCACATGACATTCAGCTTTGGTTTGAGGGCAGTTTACCCCTGCGCCTATAAAGTTTTCGGCCTTGCCTACGCAGCTTCCGTCCGTGTATGCCCATAATTTCCGATTGGGGCACTTCAATACAAACTGCTTATCGTCCCATGGTTGGAGGTGAACGTTAGTGTTTTGGCCTCTTTCCTGGCCAGTGACGTCCTCTCTTTTTGATTTGAAGTACTGGGGGCAAACATGGTTGGTGATGTGGTCTGTGTCCTCTCTTGCGAGGTACTGATTTTTTTCCCAAACTGCTTCTGGGATACTCCTTTGCAGTGTTTGCAGCCAATTTGGCAAGCCATCAGCTAAACGCTGTTTTGCTTCTTTGTTCCAGACAGCAATAATATCCATGCTCCAGGTGTGGTTGGAGAAATTGCGTTGTACATCCTTCCACAAGGTTGGCATTGCATATGTAAGTTTTGTCTTGGGGATGAAGCCAAGCGTGGTGCAGTATTTTGGATTATCTCGCACCAATGCTCTGTAGGCATTGATGCTCTTGTTTTGCCAGTTGGGTAGAAATAAGAAGGTGGCGGTTGGTAGCTCGCTACACATCGCAGATCGTAGGGAGTGTTGCACGCACTTGAGCAATTTTCAGTCATCAAACACTGGTTGGCAGATTGAGAAACCTGTAAACTTGGTGGCAAATGCATTGTAATTGGCACCAAAGACAACGTCACCGTGACGTTTGCTCCAATAGGAGGAGTTCCCAGGATCAAAGTCTAGAGCAGACGCCATTTTTTCTTTTGAGACCATGGCGCATTGTTGTAGTGCTGCACTGATGTGTTGGGGTAGGATACGGGAGTAGGATTCTAATGTTAGTTGGCTTACCTTAGGGGTTTTGAGGCGTGCTTGGTGGTCTTGAAGCAGACCCGCAATTTCTGAGGCTAGGCATTGAACTGGAGAAGACATATATCTGCGTAGTCCGTTTTTCTGAGTTTCATGGAACCTCTCTCTTAAAAGGTGGAAGCGCTCAGGAGTCATCATGCCTATGCATTTGCCATCTGGCTTATATATGTAGGCCGCTCTAGCTTCATACAGCTTTGGGAGGGAAGCCTTGTGTGTGGCGTTTATCATTAGCGTTTTTTATAAACGTTTTTTAGAGCGTTTAGAGACCACTTACTGAGGAACAATGTGTTTGTAAGCAAAAATTGACTTCTTGAGCATAAAAAGGTTGGGTTGCAGATGGTTCTAGGGGAGGTGTATCTGAGGCCGGTATTGGATACGCCTTCTAATGTCCCTACAGGGAAAAGACCAGAGGGGGTCAACGAAGGCCTGAAAAAGGAGTACTTTTGAATTGTGAATTGAGTATGGGCGCCCCAGCTGGCAACAATCAAGCTCAGTACCCAAAGGTAGCTGCTGGTAGCACTTGAGCTTGAATGTTGCCAGTTGGGGCAAAAATGTCTGTTTGCCTGCGGCGTGAACCCTATTTTCACCACCATTCTCTCATAGCTCACCACCCACTGACCTGATTTGTGTCATGTTTATATGAATCGTCTATATCTCAATAAAGAATACCATTGCAACAAAATTGGGGCAAAACGACCCAGTAGTTGGTCAGATACTCCATTTTGGCCCATTTCCCTGACAAACAATCAACAAAAGGGGTGCCAAAAAGGTGGAAAACCAACCTTCACCAAATCTGCTCTTTAAAACCCAGGATGATGTAGTATCATAAAGGAAGTGTTGCCATCTTGTTTTGGGATGAAAAGAGGCTCTGGTTGGGGAGTGGTGGCCTAAAATGTGAATACTCAGTGCCAAAAGTTGAACGAGAATCCCACCCAGACCACTGGGGTGGTCCAATTGACCCCAAACTTTGTGGACCATCTAGTTATGTTCATCAAACATGGTCTGCATCAAAGTATTCACATTCCAGGACATTTGCTCCGTTGACCCCCTCTGAGAAAAGACGCTGTTGTGCCTTTCTTTTTCCAGCACTGAGATTGCACAGCAGAAAAATGAAAGAGTCATGTAATGCGTGTCGATTGGCTGCAGCGTAAACCCTACTTTTCAAGCACACAAGAAGTGCTGTAATCGACCAGCCTGTCAGATCAAATCACCGTCACTGCATAGTATAGGACACAGCACTTCAACTACTAATACTCCCTTCCCCCCCTCGAGTCATTTTGGTGTTACGGAGGCATACAGTTGTCAAGCACAATCAGTGGCGGTGACAAATCGTGTGACAATTTGACAATCGATCATGTCTGTACCTCTTGCGCAATGAACTGGATGTGCCAGTCTGATTGATAACCTTATAAACTGGACTTGATGGTTTTGGTAACCAATTGACGACATGCTATGTGAGCAATTCAAGAGGTATCATAGAGAGGATCCTTAAGAGACCCTGTACCTCCTTAAGGTCTCTGATTCTATTTGTTTGTTTAGTCACATTAACATTTAACACAATGAGACCGAGAATGTCTGAGTAAACGGTCCCAGCTCCGGGAAGGGACACAGCGGTGTGGCAGACAACCAATGATGAGTAGCACCGGCAGAGATAGACACGCATACAAGTATGAGCAGAGCGCACCGGTGTGGAGACAGAGAATTGGGAGAAGCATACTAAGGGACCACAGCGATGCAAAGTTCTTCACTTCTGTGCTGGGTCCACTCCCCTGAAGCAGTTGAGTTCCGCAATATTACACTGCTTGTATGAAAGAGGAACAATTTGGAATGTTTGCTGCATGACTAATGATAAAAAGATGTACAAATCGTACTTCCTCACTTTTTGCAGATCTTGACATCTTGGCGACATAAATGAGCGTGTATCTTGCTCTGATTAATTCATCTTTGCTAGGTCCCTGGTCATAATTACTAAACGTGTACCTTGCTTTTAACAATTCACCTTTGCTATAGGTCACAATTCTGAAACCTGCCTGACAGCCTGCTGCTTCCCCCCCCCCCCTTAAGTGTGCGCATGCAAACACAGAACCTACTGACGCCACGCAGAACACGTTTGGACCGATTAAGATGAAACAAGGTAGTATGGCACAGCAGCAGGCATATATACGTCGTTGCTAGAAAAAAGGATGGCAAACCAAGAACAACAAGTGGCTAATTTGATGTTGTGCACGTTAGGGTCCACCAATCGGCGTCCTTCCAAGAACCTCTCATCCTAAGCTGAAATCCGCAGCAAATCCTTGCATGGGAACAGGACCACTTGAAACAGATTGTACATACAAATCACCCATGCAGTCCTTCAAAAGGGTTTAGTAATTCGGCAGTCCAGCAGGCACTTGAACAACGTTGCAGACCCAAAACAGCCTGAACCACCTTGTGCAAAGAAATGAAAACAAGCACACCATTGAAGAACAACACAAAATACCTTGCCCTGGTAAGCATTGGCTCAATTGTAGGGTCGGCCAAAACCGTATACATACACACACAGCATTTCCCAGCTAAAAATCACTATCATACCTGATCATACACCGGTATATGGTTCTGACCATCTCTACTCGTCAGTTGGTGAGGGTAAAAGTAATCTTTCTCGCTGTTCGCTTGGCTACTATTTAAGCTCATCCACAACTTGCTTTGAGGTGTGAACAACAGAATCAATGCCAGCTGAAATGCCACAGAACAGAAATGCCAGCTGAAATGAAGCAAACGAATAACATCCTGCAATTTGCTGTACGCAAAAGCAGTGGTTAGGTGCACCAAATGAAAAAGCAGCAACACCCAACGCGTGCACACTCTCTCTCCCTTTCTTCCCTCATCAAGCACGGTAGACAAGAGCACCAACACACAAAAGATCACAGACACACGCAGTAAACAGTAGTGACACAAATTCGACCAATACTCATTCACGCATGAACCGTGCATGAGCCACGTTCATATGTACCTTTGCACCTCAGGCTGGTCAGTGCCTGTACAGCAGGGCTCAAGGAATGGTCAGGAGTGAAGCCGGTTCAGAGGCTAGGAGAGAAAAAGGTTGCAGATAGTGTTCCACCACCAATGGAAAAGGATGTGAATTTGTGCTCTACACCACCAATGGATGCAGTGCCCAATAATGGATGAAACCGCCAGCCTGCCAAGGCTGTTGTACAATGTGCACGCTACGCCAGGCGACAGAGAGCAATGTACGTAGGTGACCCATCAGAAGACAGATTGGTAAATCCCCGGGATGTTTTGCATGCTCTGCTATTACCTGATGAATTAACCAATCTCATTCACACTACAAAGATTCACATTAAAAGCTATACAGGTTTGTGGCTTATTAGCTCAAACTGATTGAAATGAAGAAAAACAACACACTGACCGAGGACCTGAGGGCAACGTCAAAGGTGCCTATGTTTTGACATAGTAACGTATAAATAGATGTACACTTGCACACAGCCAGTGCACCTGCATGGCCACATATGTGGTAAGGATGCTTAATGCACACCTGTGCGTGCCTAGACACACACACACACACACACACACACACACACACACACACATGCACGCACGCACACAAGCGCACACACACACACACACAGATAACATATACATGCACTGACACTGACACACACATACATACTGACATACTCACACACGCACGCAAACACACACACATACACACACAAGGACACACACACACACACACGCCTGCACACACACACACACACAAACACACAAACACACAAACACACACAAACATGAGCACATGCTTTGGAGCGCACCCATCCATCTACACAGAAAGCCCATGGAATCAGTGGCGCCTTGGTGAATGCACGCATTGTTGTTGTCTTCACTGACAGAGAGCTGTATGGCAGGGCTATCAGGTGAGAACTCTGTTAGGTCCTATCTAACAACTTTGCAACATCCTCAAAATCCCTCTGGCACAATTAATTACTTCCTCACTTCCGCAATGTGCTCTCTTGCTCGCAGTTGCTTCATGCATATATTTGCTTGCTTGGAGGAGTTACTCCCTGGGGCTCTAAAAAGCAGAGAGGGTGCGTTGACATCGACACCCACAGACATGCATGCATGCTGCAAAGGGACAGAGAAAGGCACACGACAACACAAACGCGTGTGATCAACTCAGCTGTTTAGGCACTTTGAAAGTCACGCAGTTGTCCTCTGCAAGGAAAGGCACGTGAATGCATTGCAGGTTAGTTTCATGCTAAGATTTATGCGTGCACATATAGATATATATTCACATCTGTGCACTGGCATCGATCTGTGCACACACGTGTTGCTAAAATCGCAGAGCTGTACCCATTTTCTGAGGTGCTATCCCCGACCACCCTGTTCAGGGCTGAGCGTTACCGAGAGGACCTGCATTTCTTCCTGGGGTGTGTCATATTTATAAGCAAGCTAGTATGCCAACAATACGGTGCCAGTTTGCCTGCCTGCTGGTGTTTTTATTCTGTTGTTGCATACTGGCCTGCGATATGTTTAAGATGTTAAGCTCCGTGCTATCAAACTCAGCTGGGAACAAAGACTGCATCCTGTTTTTTTGGGTGATGTGGCGTCCACTTTCGGTGTTTTAGAGTAATGTGGCGTCTACTTTCATGGTATTGTGTTGTACCCAATAAACAGATTGATTTCATAAGCAAGCATGAGCAGAGAAATGCTTCAAGGGCCATACAGACTACACTTGATCATGAGATTGGCTTGTTTCCGTCCTATTCTTCTTTCTGTGCAATTTTTTTGCGCTTGTAGGCCAGAATGGAAGAGCAAGACGAAGCCCACCCAAGCAGTGCTTGACTACTGCAAATATTTGAAAGGGCTGCAGGCCAAGCCTCACTTGCTTCTTATTCATGCATACACGCAGGTTGGTAGTGTGTGTGTATGTACTTTGAGAACATGCATCTATGCATACCCCATGCAGCAATTTCAACAGTCTTATTTAAATAGGACACCATAAGGGTTTGGGTTGGTCAAGAACTAAGCAACAAACAATCTACAACATTGCCTCTATTTGAAATTGAATTGTTTCTCTCTTTAATCTGTGTGCCCCTTCCCTTTTTAAACATTTCGCCTCTTTACGATCAGAGAAAATATCCCTGAAATGTATTTATCTCCTTCCTTTGCTCCTTCCTATCACAATTTCGGACAAGAGCTTTCGAGTACCAGCGCCTACAAAGCGCCTCACTGCTATATGCTTCCTCTAGCTAACAGCAAACTCAATGTCAAAGCTTCCTGCACGTCATTCATCAAGCACGTCATTCATCAAGCATGTCATTCATCACGCATATCGTTCATCAAGCACATCATTCATCAAGCACGTCATTCATTGAGCACGTCATTCATCGAGCACATCGATTATTTTGGCTCCTCCTGCCTCTGTGTTGCATGCGTAAGTGACGCGTCACAAATTACTTACTGCTCATCTGTGATTGATTCCATTTGAACACTCCCCACATTACACCCTATTTCTGTGTGCAGTACATTGGAATGGCCTCAGGCGGGCAGCTCATCGCGCGGATGGCACGTTACCAAATGCACCTTCCCCCAGGGATGGGCACAAAAGCCTTTGAGTATGATGCGGTACGTGTAATCATTTGTATCATTTTGAGTATGATGCGGTACGTGTAATCCTTTGTATCGTTTTGAGTTTGCTGACGTATTGTTTAGTTCTTTTGCGTACGACATGGAGTGCTTCCCATTTTATCTTTGCAGTGGCTTTTACCCAACAATTAAGCTGTAACTAGTCGTGCTGACTTGAATTGAGGTGCTTAGTAGACGTGGCACACATTTGCAGACTGGTTAGTTTTATATCACTTGCATTGCAAAGATGTAGTGGATTGCTTTCAAGGAAGGTTAGGGTTTTCACACAACTGCTCAAACAAAGAGAAGAGAGGCAAAAGGTAAGCTCAAAGAGAAAAGAGGTGACTGTGGTGATAGAAAGATAATGTAGGAGATTTAGAAGAACTAGAATCCATGCAAAGGGCAGGAGGTGCTTCTTGTTAGTGGAAACTTGAACATGGCCTGGCATGTGTTTGTGGGCAACAGCGCAAAGCTTTGTACTGCACCATGGGCAAATGCGCAAAGCTTTGTACTGCACCATGGGCAAAAGCGCAAATATTTGTACTGCATCATGGGCAAATGCACAAAGCTTTGTACTGCACCATGGGCAGCAGCGCAAAGCTTTGTACTGCACCATGGGCAAAAGCGCAAAGCTTTGTACTGCACCATGGGCAAATGCACAAATATTTGTACTGCAGCGCAAATGTTTGTACTACACCATGGGCAAATGCTTCTTCAGCTCGGCCTTTTCCCACCCCAGGACCATGCTTTGTTTTTTATTTATGCTCCTTACCTGCAGTACGCCAGTGGTAACATAAGCTGAATTTTTTTGTAAAACCCTGGACGTTTTGTAAAACCCTATACATTTCTTTGTTGTGTCTGTGTGCGTGTGCGTGTGCGTGTGTATGAGTGTGTGTGTATGCACCAGCACAGGTTGCAGGAGGCAATGAGCTGACGCATGCGACTATTTACCTTGGACGTACAAACTTACAATTAAGTCATGCTCTAAAGCAATGCACACTCTGCTCATGCTCTAAAAGCAATGCACACTCTGCTCATGCTCTAGCAGCAGTGCACACTTCATTTGCGCCCTAGCAGAACACGTGCACACCTTGTTTGCGCCCGAGCAGCAGGTCGTCCTGTGAAGCACACTAAAATTGTGCATCATCATCAAGCGCGATTGCTCACTGGATCTTGTGTGTTCCTCACCTGCCAGGGGGCTGGTGGTGCTGCGGAGCTGAAGGCCAAGCTGAAGCAGCGCATGGACAGCCTTGGAGACGTGATCAGTGAGGCAGAGCGACAGCAGGCACGTTGTGTTCTTTGCCTCCCTCCCCACTCTGTCCCACTGCAACGTTAAGCGGTCGGTTGATTCGCATAGACAGCCTGGGTAGCGTGAGAGTTGATGCTGAGCGCCAGCGATCAAATCGTTCGTCGCCTCCCTGCTGCGTTTGCAAGAAATGATCAAGTTTGCAGCAAAACGCTTAGGAGCGTGGTGTGTCTCGAGGGTTGGGCAAGGTTCTATTTACTGCTTTCCCAACCTCTCCGCTGCAATGATAAGTGAAAGAGAAATTGCACACAGTCTTGGGAACTTGATCAGCAAAAGCCACGATCCTCTTGCTATTCCGGTGTCGTATTCAACGATTTGCTCTGACAGTCTTAAAACGTAATCAGCAGGAAACGGCACAACAGTATCAAAGTGATCAATATCCTGCAGCCATTTCATTTTAATAAGTAATGGTGTTGACAAGCGTTCGGCAAACCTTAAGAATTGAATAAGCGGGGGATTTTTCAGTCCGGTGATAGCAGGCAACCTATGTCACATCCTTTGCTTTTACGTGCAAAGAGTGTGAAGCTTGAGGACCTTTTCTCCCCTTTTCTCCTGCACTAAATTGCTGATTGCAACACTTTGTCACACACACACACACACACACTCACACACACACTCACATACACACACACTCACAATCACACACAGATTTTGGAGGAACACCTTAAAGTTTTCAGCTTCAACAATTCTGTCATCGGCACTTTTCCAACCGGTTATTGGGCCTCGGCTCGAGGTTTGGCGCTGCTCATTCCGCCTATGACCCGCTACTCGCTCCTCCTACTTGCTGTGGCGGCTCCAATTGCTTGGCTGAGCAGGAGAAGCTCGACCTGAGCAACGTTTTTTTGCTGTGACCGTATTTGTAATGAAGGGGGACTCAAGACAAGGATATCAAATATCTGCAACAAGTCCCCAAACCAATCTGCGTTAGATTCTTTTCGTTGGGTGTAGAGATGAGTAAAAAGGGCTGATTTGATGTTATGTACAATGTAAAGTATGTTTTGTAGCTTTGGCGTACGTTACCTGTTTCTTTGCAAAAAAATTTCTTTGTCCGAGCGATGATGACTATCCTGTTGATTTCCCCTCCATAAAAATGCAACATCCATTTAAGGTCACTGTCTTCTTTTGTATTTGCTGCTCCTATCATTAATTTGTGCTGTCTCCGCACGTGTGCACTTGTGTAGGAAAAATCAAGAAAGCTCTGAGCGGGAGGATCGGATAATTGAGAGAGTGGTGGATTGAATGATTTTTGTTGCGGACCTGATTGCATGTAGGCTTAATTTGAGGCTACATGGGCCGATGAAGTGGTGTGTGAGTGTTGCACCCTCCCTTACAACATCGTATGCTATCGGAGTTTGTGACTTATGGCTGGAGTATAAAAAATTCTAAGACAATCATAGGAATTTAGAGGAAAACAACGATCTCGCACGAAGTTCAGCCGGTGATGAATTTATTTAGAAACTCGTACAAAGAATTTGCAGGCTGCGTCATGTCACAAAAGAGGAGTGGTTCCCCCCTCACTCGGCCTCTCAGCATTTGCATGGGTGGTATGTCTTTTTTTATTTCGCCAGCCATCACCAAACAGCCTCCTGCAATCCATGCATCAGATGATGCAACGTCGCTTACAATCCTACTTGTTTTTTAGGGGACACCATGTTGGGGAGGTACGTCTCTTTGGCGTGCGTGCCTCTGCATTCCCTATTAAGCCGCCAGCATCTCAACCAATGCATCACAGATGCCTCCTTCTTATCTTGCCCTATCGATCGAATGTGCATGCACGCACTACACAGGATTGTGGACAAGGGACTTACGTTTGATCCTCAGCGCAAGGTGCTTGTGTATGTACTTTTTATTAGAAAGCCTGCAGAAAAAACAGCCAAGTTATCATTAGCTTCTATTCTTGCTTACGACTGCCGACACGACCTGTGCACTGATGACAACTTTGTACATGTGTGTTTCACCGCTGCCTGCAGCGACTAGTATGGGGAGACGTATCTGAGTTCTTAGCAGGTAACATGTTCTGTACAGAAACATAGGAGCGATGAGCCGCCAACGGACCCCCTTTCTTCCCACGTTTGAGCGATTTGATGAGGCACAGCGACAGTTTGGCTGAAACAGAAAGGCTGCCAATCCTTTCCCGCGTGTGTCCTTTTCCTACTGGTACACACAGACAAGAAGCTGAGAGCGCTAGAGGAAGGGCGTGCTTTTGTGATTGCAGCAAATCTGGAGTGCGCAAGTAAGTCGTTTATATATAGCCTTCTCTTGCAATTTCATCGCTGTGACCCTCACGGGTCTTAAAGGCTTGTTTGTGTCTTTACTCAATGTCAATTGGGTTCAATTTCGGTCTTCTAACGCACCTTTACGTGGCTCCTTTTCTTGTCTGCAGTAACCGATGAAGTTGCGGAAAACCCAAAGGTTTGGACCTTCTCTTGCATTCTGTCTTTGTTTACCATCTTGAATGAACCCATTGTGTTCGCGTAAACGTCTATCCGCGTCTATTTCCTATACGCAGCAGCGCCAACTCGTCCATGCAGATGCACAAGAACCCCTGTGTGTGTTGATGCCACACCTGTTTTATGCGCAGGCCTTTAACTTTCGATTGCTCAAGTCGAACGCAGACGTGCTGAGCACCCTCGGCTTTGACTTCTTGTCACTGGCCAACAACCACATCCTGGACTACTATGAGCAGGGGTTACGTGACACTATGCAGGCAGGCTGTTGCTTTGTGGTGATGTCTTGTGCGTCTCCTGTGCCAGTTATACCGTATGTACACCGTATATACCTATAAATGTATGGTTCTGGCCAACCCTACATACATGTCAGAAGATTCTACATAACCTTAGTAGTTTGCCAATTGTTTCAGGCTGGAAGGGAGATTGGGTTGATGTGCTTGGCGAGTCTGATGGAAAAGGAAGCCTTTCTTGGGTCCAGGTGGCATGAGGCATACGCAATAAAATGTCGTGCCACTAAAGTTCAATATTATTGCTGACAAGATTTTACTGGTTGCCTATCATTCTATATAGAGCAACATGGCCACCTCCTGCTGTACATACAGACCCTGGACGACATGGGCATAGCGCACGCTGGGGCTGGTTTACTTTCTGATGCTAAACGAGCGGCGGTGATTCGCAAATCAGTGGTGAGGTATATGTACATTCGCTAGGGTGTAGACGCAATTACCTAACAGACATGACCCCCGACCTAAAGGAGTAGGTAAACAATGGCGCATTGAGTGTATATATTTGAAATTGTGGCAGATTGTATTTTGTTTGCATCGTGAGATGGCGGTTATTTACTTACAAACTCTGTTCACATTTCTAAGAAACCAGAATAAAAATGAAAATTCAAATTCAAACTAAGAAGGAAAGCAGTTGTGAATATCAGCAAGTGTGTAAAAGAATGAGTAATGAGCTTACACTGCTCTCCACACCATCCTCTGGGGCGTGGGTGGCACCATCTGCAACACTCAACGCATTGAAGCGAGCTTTATGGACTCGGGTTTTAATCCTTGAAGATTTAAGAAACCTGCTTCCAAGCTCTATGTGTAGTCTGTCAAATGTGCTGCTAAACTTGTCCATACCAGACGTGCCCTTCCACTACCATTACCAACTCTCATCAGGAGCTAGTTTCAGGCCAAACCTGCAACCCTCCTGGTCCCCATTGATGTCGTTTCTTTTCTCCTAAAAAAAGTTGTGTACACTATGCCCTAAAACTGGTCAGGACCCCCCTGACCCACCCATCCACCCCTAGACCCCCCATGCAGTAACCCTACATGGACAAAAAGGGTACCAATCCGCTCCTATTTAAAGCAGGCATCCATCTGCATACTCATCAAGACCTGAGACTGAACTGTTGCAGAGTTGTGGGTTAAAAATTGAGATATGGACGCCCATGTACGCACATGTGACCTACCAGGCACCCATAACTGGCTTGCACAGTCCCAATTGCTTCCATTTCTTCAGAGTTCCACTAACTATTGTATGCTGGCACAGTCCTGTAAGCTTGGGTTAAATTGCTGCTTCATTGGCTTGACTCTCCTTGCGGTCTGCACCCGAGCGCGTGTGCCTCTGACTTTTGGACATGTCCACAGCCCCTCCCCCCCCAATGCACCCCAAAAGGGTGCCATTCGACGGGGCTTGAGGATTCTGATGATATGTTTGTGATTCCGTGGAAATGCCCTAGTAAAATTCTGGAGGGGGGGTCCCAAAAACTGAAAACTGAAAACCTGGAAGAGGTTCAGATCGGACTCGTTTATATATCAATTGATAGCTTTTGATCTCAGGATTTCAAATATGTAGTCATTTATTCAATTGACCCTGGTGTTCCAAAAGTTGTGCTTTTTTAGGCCTCCTGCTCTGATGGAAAAGTTTTACGTTTTACAATACCCGGTTCCAAAATGGCTCCTCTCCTTATTTGATGTGGGGAGTGGTATTTGCTGCCGGCGTAGATTCCCCCCTCTTTCAGTGATATAACTTTGCTTCACGCTTAGAACTGGAGTTCAAGTGTTATACACTGCACTCAGCAGTGTCTTGCTCATTGGCACTGCTATTTGTTGTGGATCTGATCTCTAACCAAAGCTTTTCACCTGCCTCTGTATTTAAATAGGACATCTCCCCCACTGCCGTTCCTCCCCCTCCTGTTTCCTTCATCAGCATGGCAGACCACTACCATCAATGGTCAGCAACCAACAGGGTAAGTTCTTATGAAAGACATGTTGTTCGAGTATGTGTCTATTGATGAACCAAATACGCACACATAGCTGTTGGAGAGGCAAATGTCAACAAGAGCAAGACTGGACATAAATGACTTGTTGTGCTGGTTTCAAAGGTGCTACCAACACACTCATTTCCCTTCTTCAACCAATATCAGTGAAACGTCTTGTGCCCTTGAAACTACTGCTTTTGAAGGTTCCAGGCATAAACTTCATTGACCCCGAGAACTTCAAGCCAGAGGACGTCCAGGAGCAGATCACTCACGCACGCAGGTCCTTTTTTATTGACATTGTGAGATGTAGCAGACGGGGGGTTATTACCAAGGATAATGCAATACAACTGCTCAAGTGCCCTCACAACTTGGTCAAAGAGGAACAACAGATTGAAACGAACAAGAAAAAGAACAAACAAAGCTCAAGTTAAGAGCAAGTTGTGAGGACCAAGGGACTAAAAAGATGCAGAAACATCAGTGAAACACAGACGAAGAGCAAGAGTGACTGTCGCATATAAGTTTTGCTGCACTACAAGAGCTGGAGCTGCTTACAGAAAAACAATCTCAGACCTGCACGGACGGCGCTTGCACTGTGCAGCCGCCAATGAACAACTGTAAAGTCCTTCCTCTATTTAGAAAGAGAGAATTATGTGCGGATAGGAGATTTGCAGGCTTGGTCTGAGGTGTTCACACACATGAAAAGAAGTATGAAATGAGCTGCACACTTGACAGAGATAATTCATGCAAAGGTTCTCTCTTTTTGGTTACAGGTTCGAGCACTCATGGTGATCACCAGCATTTGGTGTAATGCCACTACTTAAAGCTAGCTATTTTTTAACAGTGTGACCCGTAGCGCTCCCTGTTCTTGTCATATTTTGCACCAAATGGATCAGACAGGAATGAATTGCAACTACAGCGCCACAAATTGCTTCACCGCCGCATTGTTTGTAGCAAATGCAAATGTCCTGTGCTTATAGCTTTCTTACGCTCACGTATTGCTGTTGCTCATCACGTATTGCTGTTGCTCATCACATATTGCTGTTGCCCATCACGTATTGCTGTTGCTCATCACGTATTGCTGTTGCTCATCACATATTGCTGTTGCTCATCACGCACATTGCAGTGCTCTTGGCCCAGACTACGGAGTTGGACTGGTGGTTGTTGCACTCCACTGGGGACCGAATTGGAAGTATTTATGCAGAGGAAATCCTTCATTGGAGGTAGTTATACAGAGGAAATCCTACAAGACTGGGCTTGTGACTGTTCCTAAATTGGGACTTGATTAGGCCGCGCCAGACTGCGATTGAGTGAGCTGCATCTACTCGATTTTGTAAGCTGTGATATGGCAAGACGCTGCAGGAACTAGATCAGAAAATGTCCTTTTGTGACAAAGTAAGAGGAAGGGTAGGTTGTTGCTGGTACCCTTGTTACTCTCAAGACGTTCTACATGGATGCAAGTCAAATTTAGACATGAAAAAGTTGTGTCATTAGGATTGCATGCGGGACTCTGCCTGAGCAACTTGGCTGGGGCTTACTCAGTTTACAGTGGTGCTGAGGACAAATTTAACGGCCAGAGGCCCTATGCGCTTAGAAATTGGACTACTTTGGATTACTTGGTACAAAACAATTTTGAGTGAAATTGCAGCTATTCTCCCTGTGTGAGGAGTTAGGACAAATTAAGAGGAGTTAGGACAAATGAGTTAGGACAAATTGAGGATGTTGAGATGAAAGCTCCCTCAACCGTGTACTGTGCTTCCTTTCTAGCAAAGCGCGTTGTGCTTGCCCCCATTTCGAAACCACCCGTAACTAAGTTATTTTCAGGGATGCATGCGCGCATTTTGCATCTTGTAGATAATAGTAACGTTGTCTTGAGAATGATAATTGTTCGATCATAACCTATCCTGTTATGCTCCTGCTCTGATGCAGTTGGGAGCCCAGCCCTGCCTTACAAAAACTAGGTCACTGCATCATTGACAGTGGGGCAGATTGTGTGTTTGGGCATTCTGCTCACCACGTCCAGGTGGGTTGCTGTACCGATTAGCAAAAAAAAGAATTACAAAAACTAGGTTGCTGCATCATTGGCAGTGGGGCAGACTGCGTGTTTGGGCATTCTGCTCACCACGTCCAGGTGGGTTGCTGAACCGATAGACAAAAACAAGAATTACAAAAACTAGGTCACTGCATCATTGGCAGTGGGGCAGATAAACGGGAACAATTGCGTGGTGGTGTGCTCACAGTGGTTTGTTATGAAATTGTACAGCAACTCTTGCAGCTAGTTGGCATACGCTTCCTTCTTAATCACAAGTATCCTACAATATTGCAGGGCGTAGAGGTGTACAAGGGCAAGCCCATCATCTACTCAGCTGGGAGCCTGATTGACGACTATGCAATTGATGACGATTATCGAAATGATTTGGGTAAGTTGGGGAAGATTGCTGACAGATATTATTGAGGGTGTGCCAGCCTCTAGTCGAGGCTCAATCTGCAAGTTTCAGAAAGTGGTTTTCTAACCGTAATGCGCCAGCTAGGGCCTATATCGACGAGCCTTGCCCTCGACAAGGCTCGTCAAGCCTCACTGGCGGAATCAAACTACCCCTAATGCCCTAGTTACCCATGCTTAATAATTATGCTGTAATGTATGAATTTGTGGGGGAAATATTCCTTAGCGGTGTGAATCGAGCACCCTTGGATGACCTTTGTCCCTTGTCTGCTGTTGCTCTAGCACGGACCACACACGTCTAAAATTGGCTGTATCTCTTTGTGACTTCATGTGTCCCTGTATCAGCAAGCACATACACACACGTGTTGACTTGAAGCATCTAAGAAGCTTAAGGATGTTGATGCTGCGTTGCAAAACGTGCGCAAAACGCACGTTTGAAATAATTAAAATGGCATGCCTGTGATGGCTTGAAGTTTTGTCGATGATGTGTGTGATTTCAAGCGCCCGCTGTTGCATGTACCCCTTATGGAAACACGCACGTATTTAGAATGCTCAAGCAAAAGAGCTCTGCTCACAGGCTGCCTTTTCACACTAAGTGTGGACTCTGGAAGAATGGAGCTCACTGGAAAGCCTGTCCGCATCACCCACGAATGGCTAAACCGCACCCCTCCTCCAGGTAATTGTTTCTATTCCACATGCCACGCTGTGTTCTGTCAGTTTTGATTTGCTCAAGCCGCTTACAACAGAGCTATTCAATGCACTTTCTAGAACGGGCCAACTGAGTGTTTTTCCAATATGCTCTTTACACAAAGCTGTCTTTTACTTGATTACTTGAGTTATTGGCCTGTGTGGCATCATGGCGATCTAATGTTTTTAACCCTTACCCCAAAAAGCCAACCATGGAGCTTGTTTCCTTTTAAGAACATTTTATGCAATTGCTTATACGTATTGAACCATCTTGTATGCGTAGATTTGTCTGGTGGATGGGAGTGGTGAATGACCGTTTTCGATCCCTCTTCAAACAGGAAACCGATTGGCTGAAATTCTATACCAGATCACCTGGCAAGCTTGATTTCTTTTTTTGTATGCACTCCACTAAAGTTTCTGGAGTGGAGTTGGGTAGGGGGTGATGTGAAAGGGGCCGATACCTGCACTAAATGGCCTGTACGCAATGGCAAGCTGAGTCCAGCCAAGCTACGGATTTGTGCCTTTTGGGTACATCATCCTTTTTGTCAATTATAGATCTGGGGCTTCACAGGTGCCCCGCACATGAGCACAAGATCATAAGAGCGAAGGAGTTTCCCAGGAACACTGCCCACGAGAACAACATTGTGTGTGTATGTGTGTGTCAATGTATGAACTATTCGGCGGGTTTCCTCAGGTGGCCCCGTCTGCTGGTTTTCTAAGAAAACTGAAAACTTTTCTTCTTTCTTTTTTTTCTTTGCTTCAGGTGTTTCTTGTTAAGATACTTCAGAGCAAGATGTTGCTTAAAAGTTTGCCAGGCCAAATTACCATCATGATAAAGTGCAAAGACTCAGCTCCAGGTGCTTTTGTTAATACAACACGACAGTACTTTCACACATACATCAGCTGCTGCGCCATTCCTCTCCAGGGCTGAGAAGGCTACTCAGCCATTTGGCTGAGTCTTGTGTAGATGATTTTTGCAATAGTGAAAACGGAAAATTCCGTCTTGAATAAAACGACTCTTTCAAATTGTTGCACAGCTGATCAAGATTCAATCCTCGTCATGCAATTCGTTGCTGCCACCAATATGGCCTGAAATCGGCTTCCAAGTATCACCACCAAATAGCACAGCTGCATTGAATTGAAACGGTCCCATACTTAAACGAAGCTCTGACAGGGCCTTTTTTTTGTCTCTTGGGTAAGGGATTTTACAGTACTCAGTAACAAAGTAGCTTTTAATTCTAGTTCCTTACTTAATGTGAGGAGTGGTTTCAATGCCTGCGTAATTTTTCTTTTCTTCCTGTTTGCTCTGGGGCCTCCAGGCTCGTTCTGTTTGTTTTTTTGCATCGTAAGATGGCGTTGGGTTTACTTTCAAGGACTCAACACTAACTGCCTGCAAAAACGATTAAAGTTAAGCTAGGGAAGAGGAGCAGTCGTGAGGACCAAGGAAATAAAAAGGTAAAGAAACAGGAGAGAAACACAGATAAAAGGCAAGAGTGATAACGTGATATCACTTTGCTGCTCTGCAAGAATTGGACTTCAAGTGTTACACACATACTCAGCAGTGTTATTGCAGCTCATTGAGTAGGCAGGATGAGGTACAGATGTCATAAAGCATGCACTTTGTGCATCACACAAGTCACTTGGCAAGCTCCTTTGGCATGCTGCAGATGGATTGGAAGTCTTTTCGACTTGCATGTCACCCTTAATGTATGCTTTCTCTCCAGGTTGGCAGTCCACTGCAGGCATGCCTTCCTATTTGTGTGAGGTAAGGATATGTTTGTGTTGAGCGTACTACCTTTAACGCTCTGTTTGTTTTCAGCGGCTTCCTTTCTGTCTTCAATTCAACCGAGCAGAAACAACCTTTCCTTTAAAGCTTGAAGTAACTGTTTAAGAATTAAGGCACAGCAAGCGCAACAACACACGTGGATGTCTTGCAGACTAATCTGGCTAGAGGGGACGACTTCAGCTGGGCAGCTAAAAAAATCCAAGATCTCAGCGCCAGATTGGGAACCAAGGTATAATGGACTTGGGGTTTTCCAGGAAGGAATTGTTAAGTTAACCTAGAATTGGTTAGAATTTTATACACATGTGTATTTACAGTGTATGTATGGCATTTCTAGCAGTCCCCTTCATACCGTCATATACGATGTATGTGCGTTGGGTGTGTGTGTGTTTCTGGCCTTCACTATCCATACCATCAAAAAACATGGTAGAGTCAACCGGGTAAAAAGTGATCACCCTAGAAGGCTTTGTGCAGCTGCTTTGTGTGTAATTGGTCCTGGCCCAACATGCCTAGGTAGCTCACACACATACACACACACAAACTGTAACACTGGCACACACATGCAGGTTGAAATTGACGAGCATGCCCTGTACTTTACAGTGAGGCTGAGCTGAGCTGAGCTGAGATGTCATTCCTGTTAGTATGAATAGGGGCACGTGTTCTCAATTTTGTGTATTGGCGTGCTATTATGGATGCCTTTTTGTGCATACAGGCAAAGTGCTGTTTTGTGTTAGCTGCTTCGGCCCATTGATCCTGATATGATGATGTTTTTGGTGTGGCTTTGGATTTTGTGAGCAATTGCTTGGAGCTTTCGTACTTTGCAATATGAACGACCACAGAGGCTAACATTTGGTCGTCTCCCACACATCATTGTAAGAACGTAAGAACAAAAACAACGCGAATAGTGTAAACACTACCGGCAAGGATTAGGAAAGGATGTTGTGTTTTGCACCACCAATGGACGCTGAGACAAACAACATCCTACCTGGAGAACAAAAGAGGAAAGGCTTTTCAGTGGGGATCAGGTGATTGGGAGGCAGAGGCCTGCACACCGCCAAAATTATTGCTTAGATGGAGCAAAGCTGCCAAGGAGCAGCTTATTACAAACAACCCATCCTGGTGAGAGAAAGTAAACAAGACCTATCACCAGCGGCAATATGGAATTTCAAAAATGCAGGCACCGTACCTTTTCTTGAATCACCAACTGAAAGGGTACTGCAAAGAATGGCAAAATTATGTAGGTTCCCTAGAGAGGCAAGAACCACAGGTATCGATGCAAATATTGGCGGCATGAGCGATACAGTACACAGCCAGGTCCTTTCCCATCATGTGCAACAAAAGCGCTTGCTAGAAATCAGAGCTCCTAACTAGAAAGAATGGGCCTTCACAGATGGGAGTTGTATTACTGACAAAGAAAATGGATCTCAGTCAGTTGGAGCTGGAGTCTACCACCCTCAATCCAACAAAATCACCACAGTAAATTCGGGAGGGGCAAGCATCAACAAAACCATAAACAGAGCCGAGCTAGCGGGGATTGCTGCTGCTTTGATAAATGAACACACCCATATCGCAACAGGCAGCGCTGGTGCGCTATGGCAAATAAGAAATAGCACCCTTTACCCCCAGCGCATGAAACAGCATAAACATGCCAAACTCCTAGAAACCATCGTACACCACATCCAGCTATCTAAAGAATCCATCCATCTTTACAAGGTTAAAACTCATGCTGGCATCCTAGGGAACGGGTGCGCTGATGCCATAGCTAAGTGCTCTGCAGAAAATCAAAGTGGACATCCACATTAACACTGATGACTATCCCCATTCATCCATTTTCTGGCCAGCAAGGGTGGAAAACCCTCCCTCAGCTTGCCAACCAGATATTCTTAACATATGTCAACCAGGGCTTCCAGCAGACAGGCTCTCGATTTCTCAGATCTCGATGCTGTAAAAGCACACATGCACGTCCAACACAAACTAGGTTTTAGATCAAAAAAGGTTTCAAACCATCAATCCACAAAGTGCTACACAAAATACCAAGAACCGATCAAGGAAGGCATTGTCGAGAAAGACATAAGTAACTCGTTCTAGATTATTTGCTAGTGTCACCTCTGGTAAAAAGAAAAATGTCATGCTCTGACATGATATACAACCAAAAACGTGCCGCTCGGTGCAACCATATAGAAGGCCTACCTATCTGCCCAATCTGACATAAGCTAGACGGCACCTACCACATGCTGCCAGGCTGCACATCCCATTATTAATAAAATGATTGTCAACAGGCACAACGCTGCTGGCCAAATGATTATAAAAGCAATTCAACAAGGTACACAGGGTGGATGCCTGCTAGCACAAGCATGACGTAGGCAGTTGTGAAAAATGGTACAACAAGGCATTATACGCCCTTCAGAAGAGACACAGATAGGATTGATTTCAACCTGGCATTTACCTTCCAATCTCAATGCACAACAGCGGCGAAAATTTAGCAAGCCAGATGCAATCACAGTTACTCCGACCCAGCAACCACGCCCCAAACAAAACCCAACAAACACGTATCAAACTAGGTCTGCCAATAATGCAAAAAGAAATGCCCGTGATAACCTAGCAGGAAGATGGCGCTGCCAATCCATACATACATATGGCTATGAAACCAAGAGACGTACAGTCAAACAAATGGGATATACATTTAATCGAAATTAAGTACTGTGTAGACACCTCCCCTACTCAACAAGCAGAAAAGGCACGAGAACAGCGTAAGCTGCTAATGCCTCGCTTAATTGGACACCGTAAAACCTTTTACACCATCCTGCTAGGAGCAACAGGCACCATCTACAGCAGCCACACACAGAACCCACTCCACAGCCTCGGAGTTACTGTCCACCAGTAGACGGTCTTCATGCCACAGCACTCGTGGAAAAATTAAGCCTACAGATGAGGCGAGACATTGAACACAACCCCTAAAAATATCTAAGCAATACTCCTAGTGGTGTGCAGGCTTCTGCCTTCCAACCACCTGATCCCCACTGAAAAGTTTTTCCCCATTCAAATGTCCAGGTGGGTTGTCATGTGTCTTTGCATCCATTGGGTGGCACAGAACACAAAACAACATCCTTTCGTAATCCATGCCGGTAGTGTTTACACTATCTGTGTTCTTTTTGTCACGACGAATCACGGTACCAGCGTAAGCATGGTTTGCAAGTATGAGCCATAATTGGTCTTTGTGCTGAGTCTTATACTTTGCAGTGACGGTAATTTGATATGACAGCTGTCACGCCCCATCGTTGGTAGCGACAAATCGTGTGACAGAGCAGTTAAGTTGGTTGGCAGTTGAGAGTTTCTTTATGTCTTGTTCAATAAGCTGAATGGCCAGTCTTATTGATAACCTTTATCTTCTGGATTTGATAGTTTTGGTGAGGTAAGGTAAGGTTACATCACTATATATGCCTCTGGGGGGAATCTGAGCGGAAGCTTGGAAAAAGCCTGAAACAAACAAAAAGATGTCAGAACAAATTAAGGGAAAAGGGCTAGGCACTCGCTCAGCCACAAAAGAGGCTACACCACAAATATCTGGTTCAAAAAAGTACTCAAACGAGTTGGGCTATCCTCATACTGAGGTGGGAAGACCAGCTGGCGGTGCTTTGTGCAAATGCTAACAAGATGTTCATGCGGACAGTCCAGCAAAATGTGTTCCTCATCCTGAACAGAGTGCCAGTCACATTTGTCACAGTTCCTGAGCTCATAAGGCCTTCTATTCCTGTTATGACGCATTCTTCGGACCAGAAAGTTGTTACCAGAAAGACGAAGGCAAGAAAGTGCACGGCTGAGAACGTTGGAAATATCCAAGCGAAGGTAGATAGGTAACACAGGCTTGTAATTTCTTTTTCTGTCATCCCACCAGCCAAGAGCAATCCCCAAAGGTTCACCAAAATGTGTGTGATAAGTCCTCATAATTCTGCTGGAATGGTGATTCTTATGTGATGTCAAATCGTCAAGCTCTTTCCAGCTCCCAATGATACGTTCGCGCAAAGTGAGCGCAAACTGTTTCATATTGATAGCTTCTTTAGATCGTATGGCATTCAAATATTGCTGAGATGTAGGAAAATCGGGAGTGCGTGCAGAACCTGATAAGTCCATGTATAATCGCTTCTATTTGCAATAAGAAGGTCAGCCTGCACAACTTTCTCAAGAAGAGGATTGTTTGAAGAGAGTAAACTGTTCCAGAATCGTATGATGCATCTGAACTTATATTGCGCATAACATGTTTGGACAGATAAAGATGGAGATACCATGAGGGGGCCAGCTGAGGAGGGG
>Ga0307968_1000844_pt1 | contig 23696 bp, 34 predicted proteins | sample OrgLakmetagen650_FD_201834 | JGI IMG/M metagenome (GOLD analysis project Ga0307968, IMG submission 201834) | Saline water microbial communities from Organic Lake, Antarctica - #650 | ecosystem: Environmental > Aquatic > Non-marine Saline and Alkaline > Saline | place: Antarctica: Organic Lake...
AAGGGGGGTTGGGGGGGGGGGGCATTTTGGGCCTGAGGCCAAAAATTTACACGTGAATGTCAGAATATTTTTTATTTCTAAACCCTAACCCTAACAGCCTCCTGTACCTACGTAGAAACAGTATACACAAACGGTGGCAGCACCGCATGCAAGAACCAAGGAAACAGAGGCGCTGTGCTGTACGACAGCTAGAAATTCACGCTATCAGGCAGATTGGAAGCCGTCACACTCATCGTATCATAAAGAACCACAGCAGCCATGACGAAAAAGAAACACGACTATGGTGGAAAAACGAGGTCTATGACGAGAATCACACATGCATGTGTGTGTGTGTGAGATTTTGTGTGTGTGTGTCAGTCACTTACTGTATGATGAAGAACCACAGGTACATGGGCGTCATCATGGTGGCGATGAGGGTGACGAACATGAGCGGCTGTGTGGAGCAAAAGAGGGCAGGAGTGTGTGTGTGCGTGTGTGTTGTGTGTGTGGTGTGCGTGTGTGTGTTGTGTGTGTGTGCGTGTTGTGTGTGTGTGTGTGCGTGTGTGTGTTGTATGTGTGTGCGTGGTGTGCGTGTGTGTGGTGTGTGTGTTGTGTCAAGTATGTGTGGTGTGTGTGTATGTGTGGTGTGTGTGTGTGTCACAAGTGGTGAGCCGTGTGACAGAATGTCGAGGGATGAGCACAACAACAAAACAAAGGGGGCGCAGAGTGAAATGAGGAAAAGCAGCTTCATCCTTTACTTGGGTTGGGCGACAAAACGTAAGAATCAGTGGTGTGTGTGTGTATGTGTGTGTGTGTGTGTGTGTGTATGAGAGAGAGTAAATATGAGGAGGAAAAAGACTGTGTGGACACGCCCGACCAAATTCAAGGGTGCTCCCTTCTCTGCTAACAGGACTTTGAAGCCCAGCTGCTCCCTTTTTTAACAGACATTTCACTCCCTCTCAATCTCCTTTTATTATGATTGAAATCAACCACCATCCTTTGCCAGCAGGCTGAGCGGCAGACAGGGCAGCTTACGTGCGCACACACACACACACACACACACACAAACGCACACACACACACGCACACACACAACACACACACGCACACACACACACGCACGCACGCATAACACACAATTTAGGAAAATAGGCCATGCCCACAACGTTGATTGTTGCAATTTCCTCAGGCCAGCAGTATTGTTGATACAGCACGCACCAAAGGAAAGGCCCCAAGACAGCGGTATAGTCAGAGTCCCACTGAGTGAGTGCTGCATCATTTTTGGTCGAGTGTTTTGTCACATGCGCACCGTTAGCTTTTCCTTGCGCTTCTCAAACCCTGCCTGGTCTCACCTGCACTACCGATTGTGAAGCCAGGTATCTCCGCATACACTGATCAAAGCCTGTAAAGCAGGGTTGAGGGAAGGTGTGTGTTTAATCTTTGTTAGTGTGCTTCATTATATCTGCGATTTTGTGGTTTGAGGGTATGCGGACGTATGTGTGTGTGTGTCTGTTTGTTTGTTTGTGTAATAGCTGTGGGGTTACGGGTAGTCCACAATAACCAAGACAACGTGCAGAAGCAGCAAGACTAGAGGAAAGGGTAAGTGATGGCAAGACCGCCAGCTGCTCAACGATTGGTTGCCTTGAAACCTAAACAGACACTGCTTCACAAGTCCACTACATATAAACTGCTTGGGGTGAAGTGCTGAAAGCACACTGGTAACAAGCTTAATGAAAGCAGTTGTGACCATCAAACCAACACAAACCAGTGCACACGAGCACTCAAACACTGCTCAGAATCCTGTTCAAACACTACAAAGGTCACAGCTCCATCTTCATTACTACGAGATCTTCATTACAAGGCAGGGTGCAGGTCTGACAGTGAAGCACAGAGCGTCAGCAGCCAGCACAGCTGTGGCAAAGCCCACAACACAACGCTGTCACCACAACACTATGGTAACTGTCATCCTCACCGTCCATTACGAGGCAGGGTGCTAGCATGACAGTGAAGCGGCCAGCGGTCCTGGAAATGTTCACATCCTGGCCCATCATAATCATTAGCCACTCAGCCTGTGTGTGTGAGTGTGTGAGTGTGTGTGAGTGTGTTTGTGAGAGAGATGTAGATGAGGGAGGTGTGAGAGAGAGAGAGTGAGAGAGAGAGAGAGAGAGAGAGAGAGAGAGAGAGAGAGAGAGAGAGGGAGAGAGAGAGAGAGAGAGATTTCTGTCTCAAAAATAATCTGTTATGGAAAGAATGAAAGAATCAATCTCTTTTAAAAAGAAGTGACTATGCTTCTAGGGGCTGTTGCAGAGCGGGTGAGTGCACAAGTGCGATGGCTATTGCAAATTGCAAGAGACAACCGCTGCACAGCCGAAAAGCAACACCGCCCATCTTTCATACAACATGTTTGCTTACCTGTTCCAGTCCTTAGCACCTCCAGCTCATACACCCAGTTCTCAGCACTTCGAAGATTGCACACCCAGTTCCCAGCACCTCCAGCTCATGCACCCAGGACCCAGCACCCTGGAATAGTACACACCCAGTTCCCAGCACCTCCTGCTCATGCACCCAGGACCCAGTACCCTGGACTAATACACACCCAGTTCCCAGCACCTCCTGCTCATGCACCCAGGACCCAGCACCTTGGACTAATACACAATACACCCAGTCAGCAGCACCTAAGCTCATACACCCAGTTCCCAGCAATTTGAGCTCGCCCACCCACCTGAGACAGGAGGACAGCACACAAGACGTTGAAGAGCGTGACAATGAGCAGCGCTCTCTGCAACACTATCCCCACCACTCGATATCTTTTGGCTCCAAATGCCTGGGCAGGCAAAAGGGGAGGGGGGAGAGGGCATGTCAGAAGGTGGAGTACCACCAGAGGTACTGCCTCATTGCTACTTGAATTCCTCAAGCAACCACGACCCGAATGAGAGTATAGCGTGTTAACGCTTGTTGTGCAACCACTTAGTTTGGTGCAATGGGAATCTTAGCCTGAGCAACAGGCGCTACCCTCTGAGCTCTTGCAGCATGATCTGCAGGTTTGTGGTATGCAGGTGCTGCCAACAAGATCAAAGCAGTAGCTTGTTTGAGGAAAAAAACTGCAGCTGTAGATGAATGGTTGCTTGAATGTAGAAAGAATGTTTGGGTATGTGTCTGTATGTGCATATGTTGTTCATTGTGTTTGCTTGAGTATGTGTCTGCACGTGCGTGCGGGTCTGCGTGCAGCACATGTGCATGTCTACGCAGTTGCATGTGTGTGTATGTGTGTGCGCGCATACGAGTATGCTGAGTATTTGTCTGAATGTAAATATGCGCGTCTATGCGTGTGGACATGCACATATCTGTGTGCATATGTTTGTGTATATGCAGGCACAACATTTTGCGTGGATGCAGGCCTTTATCCCACCTGTCCACAAAACGTTTCCATAGCAACAACTATGCCCAGCATAGGGGCATTCCCGAACACCTGCATCAGTCAAGAAGTCAGTGACAATGGAAACGCTATTGCTTTTTTTGTCGTATGCTGTTAGACATTAGTGCTCACCACCAAGCTCAAGCCATGTGAGTGTTTCTACTCACGTTGTAAAATGTTTGAGATAGCACCAATGATGACAGCTCAAAAGGTCCCATTCGCCCCACAAAAGCTGTGATGATCAGCTCCTTTGCAAAGGTGAGAACCTCCATGCCTGAGAGGGGCCATGATAGCTCCCACAGCCTGTGGGGATTGGGCACGCGCAGTGTAGAGTCAGTGACCAAAAATCGAAGAGTCAATCGCAAGCATGCAGGTTCAAGTGCACGTGCATGTGAGGGGTAGCTCAAACATCACACCCAATTGCGTGTGCGTGTGTGTTTGCGTGTGTGTGTGTGTGTGTGTGTGTGTGTGTGTGTGTGTGTGTGTGTGTGTGTGTGTGTGTGTGTGTGTGTGTGTGTGAGTGTGAGTGTGTGTGTGTGTGTGCGTGTGTGTGTGAGTGTGTGTGAGTGTGTGTGTGTGTGTGTGTGTGTGTGAGTGTGTGCGCGCGCGCTTGCGTGCCCTTGCCTGGAAGCCACGGTCTGCCATGCCATCTGGGACTTCTTCTGTACCCCCATGCTTCTTTGTGAGGAGGGAAAACTAAGGGCCCCGGGCTCTGATTCTGTGCATAGTTTCTCCCATAACCGGGACCAACTCTTTCCAAGAAATCTATCAAAAAATATCTTGCCCTGCATACATTCTGATTATAATCTTTATTCCTGATTCTTGAGATGGTGGACGAAGCCACTTTGCAAGTAAGACACTGTTGCCCTTTTTGCATTTCCAGGACAATTGGTAAGGTATCTACATGCTTTCTCACAACAGGTGGTGAGAAAGAGCGCTGCAGGCGTGAAGGTGGCCTCTGCCCATGACCGCGTGCTGAAGAACGAATGCTGCTTCAGCTTTGACACCGCTGAATCTCCAGCAGGCATCTACATCAACCTGCGCACCTTTCAGGTTCGGCCTAGAATACGTCTCTAGATCTAAGATTGTTGGACCTTGTGTACAACTGGGCCAAAAGTTAGAGCAATGGATCAGCATGCATGCTCGCGCGCTCACACATATGCACACACTTACACACACACAAACACACAAACACACAATCACACATGTGCACACACTTACACACACAAACACACAAACACACAAACACACAAACAAATGCACACAGACTCAGTCACAAACCCACATACCCTCCTATACACCAGACTGGCGTAATTAATACCTGCGTACACCAACTTACATGACACCCACACCCCACACATGTACGTACAAGATATGTACACACTTACACGCACGCGCACAACATAGCTAACAAGCTCGTGTACACTCGGCTCCATTCACAAACTTGTGCAGGCCTTCGGGGAGGAGTTTCTGACCTTGGATCAACAAAGGACTAAGAACACACTCTACCTCCATGAGACTGCCCACCGAGTGAGTTAGAGGCCCTTGTTACGAGCACAACGATTGCACGACTCCAAATAGTTGAACATGGAGTCTGGTTGTGACCAGAAACACAAGCAGCCAGGGCACATGTTGTAGCCAGGTTCTACGAACGAAGGGTATAACAAAAACAGTGGGTGACTCTAAACCCATGCAGGTTCCTCTTGAGGAGGAGAAGGAGGCTGACAAAGAAGCTGTGAAGATCCGGCCGGAGGGTGGGATGCAGGTGAGGGCATTGAGACAGAATGCTGGGCATTGCGCAGAATGCTGAGGGCATTGAGCCAGAATGCAGGTGAGGGCATTGAGCCAGAATGCAGGTGAGGGCATTGAGCCAGAATGCTGGGCATTGAGCTGATTGCCAAGCAAAGCGCAGATTGCTGGGCATTGAGCCAGAATGCAGGTGAGGGCATTGAGCCGGAATGCAGGTGAGGGCATAGAGCCAGAATACTGAGGGCATTGAGCCAGAATGCAGGTGAGGGCATTGAGCCAGAATACTGAGGGCATTAAGCCAGGATGCAGGTGAGGGCGTTGAGCCAGAATGCTGGAATGCTGGATTGCACTGCGCTGCGTATCAATGGTCCCCCGCAAACGCAACTGACATTTTTCGCGTCTTGTACATTGGCGGCCTAGTATGATTATGGATTGGCGACTACCTACTTGGTTTGCATGTCTGGTATAGGCTGCTGGTTAGGAAACAAGGTTAGGGTTGGCCAGAGCCCTATTGCACACCGTACGTACACATAACCATCCAACCGTGTAATTGTATGTACACGTAACCATACATACGGTTACGGGTACACCCATATAATGTATGCATGGCAAAGTCCCTGCTATAATTACTTAAATGTTTGCTTTTGGCCAACTCTGGCAAGCCAATTTTAAGTCAGACAGTACTTGCCTGACCTTTATCCACCCCTGTCCTGTTCTGATCTGTTCTTCCCCCTTGTTTGCTCTGTGGTTTGCTTCCCATTCCATGCATCAACGCACTGCAGCATCAGCATTCCCGCATCACAATCAGCATCAGTCAGCATCAGTGCAGCATCAGTCAGCATCAGTCAGCATCAGTCAGCATCAGTCAGCATCCCCGCATCACAATCAGCATCAACGCACTGCAGCATCAGCATCACTGTATTGCAATCGGCATCAGTCAGCATCACTGCATCGCAATTATCATCAGTCAGCATCACTGCAGTGCAATCGGCATAAGTCAGCATCACTGCATCTCAATCGGCATCAGTCAGCATCGCTGCATGACAATTATCATCAGTCAGCATCACTGCATTGCAATCGGCATCAGTCAGCATCACTGCAGTGCAATCGGCATCAGTCAGCATCACTGCAGTGCAATCGGCATCAGTCAGCATCACTGCAGTGCAATCGGCATCAGTCAGCATCACTGCATGACAATTATCATCAGTCAGCATCACTGCATCGCAATCGGCATCAGTCAGCATCTCTGCATGACAATTATCATCAGTCAGCATCACTGCATCGCAATCGGCATCAGTCAGCATCACTGCATCGCAATTATCATCAGTCAGCATCACTGCATCTCAATCGGCATCAGTCAGCATCACTGCATCGCAATCGGCATCAGTCAGCAGTCACTGCATCGCAATTATCATCAGTCAGCATCACTGCATTGCAATCGGCATCAGTCAGCATCACTGCATTGCAATCGGCATCAGTCAGCATTGCCGCATTGCAATCAGCATCAGTCAGCATCACTGCATTGCAATCGGCATCAGTCAGCATCACTGCATCGCAATCGGCATCAGTCAGCATCACTGCATTGCAATCGGCATCAGTCTGCATCACTGCAGTGCAATCGGCATCAGTCAGCATCACTGCATTGCAATCGGCATCAGTCAGCATCACTGCATTGCAATCGGCATCAGTCAGCATCGCTGCATGACAATTATCATCAGTCAGCATCACTGCATTGCAATCGGCATCAGTCAGCATCACTGCATTGCAATCGGCATCAGTCAGCATCACTGCAACTCAATCGGCATCAGTCAGCATCGCTGCATGACAATTATCATCAATCAGCATCACTGCAGTGCAATCGGCATCAGTCAGCATCACTGCATCGCAATCGGCATCAGTCAGCATCGCTGCATTGCAATCGGCATAAGTCAGCATCACTGCAGTGCAATCGGCATCAGTCAGCATCACTGCATCTCAATCGGCATCAGTCAACATCGCTGCATGACAATTATCATCAGTCAGCATCACTGCAGTGCAATCGGCATAAGTCAGCATCACTCACTGCAGTGCAATCGGCATCAGTCAGCATTACTGCATCTCAATCGGCATCAGTCAGCATTGCCGCATTGCAATCGGCATCAGTCAGCATCACTGCATTGCAATCGGCATAAGTCAGCATCACTGCAGTGCAATCGGCATCAGTCAGCATCACTGCATGACAATGATCAGCTTGTTCAGGGCTAGGGTTGCCCAGAAACCAGAGACGTGCATAGGTCGGCCAAAACTTTACACAACCACAGTTTATGACCGCATGCCGCATGTTCGTAAATGCCTCTGCTACAAGCACAGTGCATATAGCGTAATTATTTACATGCGTATGGTTCAGCCAACACTATTTGTATGCGTGCACACGTGTACACAATCTCCATGTATACATGCGTGCATGAAACTCAGCAGAAATGTATCCAATTGGTGTGAGATCCTTGGTGGTGTGATGATGATGAGATCACACTACCGGGGATCTCCCTCCAACTTGGTGATCTTCAATGGCGTGCAACCTGCCAAGCGCTGCCTTTCACTTCCATGCTACGCTTCTCCGATTACCAGCTCTTATCAAGAGCCTGTTCCAGGCCAAGACTGCAACCCTCCTGATCCTCGCTCGTTCCCCCCTCTTTCGGTGAAGGAATTTTACGGAACTCGGTACCAAACGAGCACCTTTCTCTAGCAAATGATGGGAGTGGTCTTTCACTGCCTGTGTAGTTCATTTTTTTCCCCTTTTGAGAGTCGAGTTTGCGCTCGTTTCTGTATGCTCGTCTGCAGGTAAGCTTGGGGGGAGGGCCGAAGTACCGGCTGGAAAAGCAGCAGGAGCTCGTGGTTCTTGACCATGCAGCAGGTAAGAGGATTCATGATTCTAAGTAATGCTCACCAAAGCAACCCATTCCTAGGTATTACTTGTTGCGCCTGGTACGTACACAGGGATATTTTTTTAACAGTGCAGTTATTGTTAGGGTTGGCCAGAACCATATAAATATATACGGTGTATATACGGTATTTTTGGCTGGGAAAACACCAAATATACGGTCACCAAAGATACGATGTATATATACGGCTCTGGCCAACTCTAGTTATTATCAAGTACAACTGCTTGCGTTTGCTACGCAATATGTAGGGTGGCGTTTCCAGTACAAATGGATGTACGAAGACCTGCCCTGTCTAGTCCATTTGGCAAAGGACGCTCAGTCTGCTTTGTGTCCCATGTTTTTATCATCTCTGCTGTTTGCTTTAAAAATAACTCAGGATGTGCTCTTCTTGTCCGGCAAGATGTGTGATACAGTCCAGAAAGCAGACAGTGGGCGACAAACTGTATGGTTGTGTGATACAACAGCGTAAGAGGTAGCTCAGTCTGTCAGAAGCTTCATTCTTGCAATGTAGAGGCAGCTGCCGACGTGCATTTCAACACCTCAATTTTTGTGCTGTGCGTGGCTCTCAGTGTAGGGAAGCACGCTGCGTGTGCCCCTTCCTTGCATTGCAAGCTGCAGCGTAAAAACCAACTTATTTTGCAGGTTTATAGTGCAGTCAAGCGTGTTTTACTCTTGGTGCAGGGAGCACGCTGCGTGTGCCCCTTCCTTGCATTGCAAGCTGCAGCATAAAAACCAACTTATTTTGCAGGTTTATAGTGCAGTCAAGCGTGTTTTACTCTTGTTGCAGGGAGCACGCTGCGTGTGTCCCTTCCTTGCATTGCAAGCTGCAGCATAAACACTTATTTTGCAAGGTTGCTGTAATGCAGTCAAGCCTGTCTTACTCTTGTCGCAGGGAGCACGCTGCGTGTGCCCCTGCCTTGCCCCGACCTCCCTGAGATGCTGCTGCAAGTGATTGCATCCCTGGAGGTGAGTTTATTTAATCCATCTCACTCCTTCACTTTTCGAGTGCTCTCGATCTTATGCTTCCTGCCCTGCCCCGACCTCCCTGAGATACTGCTGCAAGTGATTGCATCCCTGGAGGTGAGTATATTCGATCCATCTCACTCACTCCTTCACTTTTCAAGTGCTCTCAATCTTTTGCTTGCTTCTCTCTTGCATCCTCGTATCCGTTGACACCTTTGCATCTAGCCTGTTTTGCCTTGCGTGCCACCCATTGCTGTCCGCACTCTATTCTCTCTCTGCTGATCCTCTCTGTTGATCCTCACCCTTCTATTCTCAAGTTTTAATGTTGTTGGCTCTTGCGTTTTTCACTTCTTTTTGTACATGTGGGTGCTGGGATATCACCTGTATGGCCAAAGCAGAAAGCAAAACAGAGTTCTCTTGAAGCGACCGGTTTGGCTCCTTAAGAGGTTTTGTAGTCAAGTGTGATAGCATAGCGTGCCCTTTTTGGGCCATCCTTACGAGCAGCTGAGCATGAGCACCAACAAGTGCAAGTGTTCATACAAGTTTCACGTTTAGTTCCTGCACACTAGAAAATTGCAGCTGTCTGAAAGTTGGCTGTAGTGTTGGTACCACCCTCAAGTAAGCATGTAAATCAATACCCCAAATATAGAAATAGTAATAAAAGCAATGTCATAAAATACAATTAACGTTGTGACAATCTAGATGTACGGCAAGACAATTGTGAGGCCTGTGTATTTGCAAACTTGAAAACACAAGTGGGCACATGAAGACTAATATCCATAAATGCCAAAGATGATAAGAGTGACCCCCAAACGCATATGTACATGCACACAATCATGCGCACATTCACACATGTACATACACAGGCACATGAAGACTCCAGCCTGAAAGACCACGTGACGGAGTGGGCTGAAGAGCTGCGTCCCAGCCGTTATGCTGGTCTGTGTGTGTGTGTGCATGTGTGTGTGAGTGTGTGTGTGCATGTGTGTGAGTGTGTGTGTGTGCACTACTGTTCTGGAATGTCAGCGTCATCAAGTAACGCATGTGTAAACAATAAATGGTGTACTTCCTTTCCTCCAGTGTGTCAGGCTTTATCCACCACTTTGGTAGCATTTGATGCTTGCGGCACAAGCAAAAGTGTACTTTCTTCCTGAGTTTGTCTCTTGCCTCTTGTCACTAATTAGGCTGCTTTCCTCACACCACCTTCTCCATGCCGCTCCTGCAAGGCGGCACGGATTTCAGTAGCCTTCTCCTCTGCTCCTCTTCACCAACTTCATGACGTTTCTTTTGCTGATGCACGTGCCCCCCGTTGAAATTTCAGACAACCTGCCCCAGCTGGAGACGCAACGCAAGATCTCGCCTAACCCTAAGGACTGGCGGTGTGAGGAGAGCGGAGTGGCGGAGAATTTGTGGCTCAACTTGTCCACCGGGTTCATTGGATCAGGGCGGCAGGTAGGGTGTCGTAGTCCGGGTTCATTTCCACCGGGTTCATTGGATCGGGGTGGCAGGTAGGGTATCGTAGTCCGGGTTCATTTCCACCGGGTTCATTGGATCAGGGCGGCAGGTAGGGTGTCGTAGTCCGGGTTCATTTCCACCGGGCTCATTGGATTGGGGTGGCGGGTAGGGTGCCGTAGTCCGGGTTCATTTCCACCGGGCTCATTGGATTGGGGTGGCAGGTAGGGTATCGTAGTCCGGGTTCATTTCCACCGGGTTCATTAAATCGGGGCGCCAGGTAGGTTGTTGTAGTCCGGGTTTATTTCCACCGGGCTCATTGGATCGGGGTGGCAGGTGAGTATCGTAGTCCGGGTTCATTTCCACCGGGTTCATTGGATTGGGGTGGCAGGTAGGGTATCGTAGTCCGGGTTCATTTCCACCGGGCTCATTGGATTGGGGTGGCAGGTAGGGTGTCGTAGTCCGGGTTCATTTCCACCGGGCTCATTGGATTGGGGTGGCAGGTAGGGTATTGTAGTCCGGGTTCATTTCCACCGGGCTCATTGAATCGGGGTGGCAGGTAGGGTATCGTAATTTGGGTTCATTTCTACCGGGCTCATTGAATCGGGGCGGCAGGTAGGGTATTGTAGTCCGGGTTCATTTCCACCGGGCTCATTGGATCAGGGTGGCAGGTAGGATATCGTAGTCCGGGTTCATTTCCACTGGGCTCATTGACTCGGGGTGGCAGGTAGGGTATCGTAGTCCGGGTTCATTTCCACCGGGCTCATTGGATCGGGGCGGCAGGTAGGGTATCGTAGTCCGGGTTCATTTCCACCGGGTTCATTGTATCGGGGTGGCAGGTAGGGTATCGTAGTCCGGGTTCATTTCCACTGGGTTCATTGGATCGGGGTGGCAGGTAGGGTATCGTAGTCCGGGTTCATTTCCACCAGGCTCATTGGATCAGGGTGGCAGGTAGGGTATCGTAATTTGGGTTCATTTCCACCAGGCTCATTGGATTGAAGTGGCAGGTTGTCCACCGGGTTCATTGGATCGGGGCGGCAGCTGGGGTAACAAAGACCATACTGATCGTCATAGTCGTCATAGGTGGGGTTATTGTCTTAGTTAGGGTTGGCCAGAACCATATATGTACGGTGTATATACGGTATTATTGGCCGAGGATTCACCAATTATGCAGTCATGTACAGTGTATATATACGGTTCTGGCCAACACTGATCATAGTCCATACCTATGTCAAATGATTGAATTGCGTTTCGCAACCTGGTCGGCAGCTGGGGTGTTATAGTCATCACTGATTTTCATAGTGATTGATGCGGAATGGGATCCGGGTGGCAGCTGGGGTCGTATAAGGAAGAAAGGGATTTATATGCTGCTGCTTCTTGGTATATGGGCAGGTGGTGGTGTTGCTGCTTCTCGGTTTATGGGCAGGTAGGTGGTGTTGCTGCTTCTCGGTATATGGATGGGTAGGTAGGTGGTGTTGCTGCTTCTCGGTATATAGGGTAGGTACGTGCGTGGTGTTGTGATGAAGCAAAGTGACACTCTTGTTGCCGTAGATGGCAGGTCAGGCCTGCAATCCTGGTGGACCTTTTCGTCGACAAAGTGTGCTCGATGCTTGAATCTGGTCTACTGAGAGAGAAGGCCGTGGATCTGTTCGCTACATGGTCAGTGTCTGATGGCAACACCGCCGCGTGCGCGTCTGCGCTGACATTGCGCTTTTTGCTTTTTTGGAAGGATGGACGAGAGCTTTTGTGACATTGTTGAGCACATGAGCACATGGGTGTGGGTATTGAAGAGAGCACATGGGTGTGGGTAGTGAAGAGAGCACATGGGTGTGGGTATTGAATAGAGCTGGGGGGCAGTGCATTCGCTATGCAGTCAGCTGGTGATGAATGCCGAGGTCAACTGCAAAGAGTTGATCAAACATGGTGTCAAGAATCCGGTGTCTACTGCAAACACCAGAGAGGCTTTGCCACCATCTTCTCTACACACTCCTGCTGCCCACTCATCACCTCCCTGCACTGAACTGCTCAGGGAGGTGGAGTGGTGGAGTGAAGTGCAATGTAGCTCTGGCGCCCTTGCATCCAAAATAGGACACCGCAATGCAGGTCATGACAGAAAGTGTGGCAAGACGTGCTTTGCCTTTTACTTTTTGTGCACCTTGGGTGTGTGGCACTGGTAGTGTGTGTGTGTGTGTGTGTGTGTGTGTGTGTGACCTTGGGTGTGTGGCACTGTTACTTCCCTAAAGACCTGAGGTGTGAATCTGATGGTGGGGGGGAGTTTAGGGAAGGTTTAAGTGTGGGGTGAATTCTGCGCTCCATCCCGACCTGAACATGCATGTGACATTAACGTGTTTGTGCATATGTGTCTGCTACAGTACTTGAAAAAAGGCACTGCCTTGCACCATCACACCATCACCACTCCTAATCTTACAACAATGTACTGATTTGCCATCACGGCCCATACCTGTGTGTGGGTAAACTGAGTTTGGATGGTGGGTAGTGGTGGCAGTGGTGTTGGGCTATCATACTATGAAGCCAATGGATGCGTTCAAGTGCCCAACCTGTACAGTAAATGACAAGCACATTATATATATTATGTGTGTCTGTGTGTACGTGTCTGTACTTTGCATGTCTGTATTATGTGTGTGAGATGGTTCTCTTCGTGCGCCAAACGTGTGCTGCCACATCAAGCGTGAAGACACATCACGCATTGACCAACCAACGTATCTTGCACTTGCCCACCTGCACAGAACTTTGACGGCAGTGGTGGCAACGGCGCTGCTCTACGTCATTACGAAGCCACTGGACGCAAGTACCCCTTGGTGGTCAAGCTGGGCACACTGAGCCCACACGGGGGAGATGTGTACTCGTAAGTTGTGGTGTGTGTGTGAACGTGTCTGTGTTTGTTATTGTGTGTTTGGTTTGTGAATGTGGGGGAGTGGTGTGTGTGTGAGTATGTTTTTTTTTGATGGAGGTGAGTGTGCCTGTGTTAGCACAGCGGGGATGGTTTGCGTAGTGGTGCATGCTCGTGGTGATGATGATGTGCGTAGTGGTGATGGTGATTTGCGTAGTGGTGCATGCTCGTGGTGATGATGATGTACGTAGTGGTGATGGTGATTCAGGTAGTGGTGCATGCTCGTGGTGATGATGATTTGCGTAGTGGTGATGGTGATTTGTGTAGTGGTGCATGCTCGTGGTAATGATGATGTGCGTAGTGGTGATGATGATTTGCGTAGTGGTGCATGCTCGTGGTGATGATGATGTACGTGGTGGTGATGGTGATTTAGGTAGTGGTGCATGCTCGTGGTAATGATGATGTGCTTAGTGGTGATGATGATTTGCGTAGTGGTGATGATGATTTGCTTAGTGGTGCGTGCTCGTGGTGATGATGATTTGCGTAGTGGTGCATGCTCGTGGTGATGATGATGTGCGTAGTGGTGCATGCTCGTGCGCTTCAGCATCCTCATGAGCTTCCTTGTACAAATAAAGAAAGCTTAACGGAAAGGAAAATTCCCTTGCCTGTCACCAAAACCACACACACACACCTATGTTTTTTAGGGAGGCGCACATTGGCTCATGACTAAGGCCCTTCTGTGTTCAGTCAGGAGCACCAATGTCTGTATTCGGTCAGGAGCACCAATGTCTTTGTTCAGTCAGGAGCACCAATGGTGACAATGGTTACAGGAGCACCATGGTTACGATGGTTTCAGGGGGGGTGACCTTCAGCTAGGTTGATTGGCTGATCGGCTGCTGACTGGTTTCGGCCAGCCACGAATACAGAGTTTACAGACAAAGCCATCAGTTAGGGTTGCTTTAATGGTTACAAGGGGGAGTGACCTTCAGCCAGGTTGTTTGGCTGATCGGCTGCTGGCTGGCTTTGGCCAGCCACAAATGAATCCATAAGCTCAGAGCAGTCAGGAGCACTAAGGAAGTGGTGTGACTAAGGAGTGGTGTGACTTAGGAAGTGGTGTGACTAAGGATGTGGTGTGACTAAGGAAGTGGTGTGAGTTGACCATTTCTGCATGTGTAGGGTTGGCCAGAACCGTATATATGCGCCGTATTTGACTGTATATTAGACAAAATCCCTGCAAAAATTTGCCAACCCAATGCAAGTGCCCTGTCCGAGGCTTGTGTGCATGCTTTCCAAGTCCGTGTCAATTTTTGTGTATGCAGGTACGCGGATGATGAGAATGACATGGTGCTGGACCCACACTTGGGCAAGCACTTGGCACACTGGGGCATCAACATGATGCAGGTGCGTGTGCGTGTGCATGTATTTGAGTGTGTGTTTTGTGTGTGTGTGTGTGTGTGTGTGTAATATAGAGCCAAACTGAATGCTGTGGCAGATGAGCGCCTGCTGTATGGTGTTGTGCATTGGAGCAGCGATTTATTAAACGTTAGGCGGAACTTGATGCAGGTGTGTGTTTGTGTAGGTACGTGGATATGTGAGTTTTGCACACGGTGTAAGTAAGCACACGTGTTCGCAACACGGTTAAGCACATGTAAGTTTTGCAGGGTGTGAGCACATGTGAGTTTTGCACACGATGTAAGCACACGTGAGTTTTGCACGGTGTGAGCACATGTGAGTTTTGCACACGGTGTAAGCACACGTGTGAGCAACAAGGTGTAAGCACATGTGAGTCTTGCACACAATGTAAGCACACGTGTGAGCAACAAGGTGTAAGCACATGTGAGTCTTGCACACAATGTAAGCACACGTGTTTGCATCATGGTGTAAGCACATGTGAGTTTTGCACACGATGTAAGCACACGTGAGTTTTGCACGGTGTGAGCACATGTGAGTTTTGCACACGGTGTAAGCATACGTGTTTGCATCATGGTGTAAGCACATGTGAGTTTTGCACACGGTGTAAGCACACGTGTCCGCAACACAGTGTAAGCACATGTGAGTGTTACACGATGTAAGCACACGTGTTTGCATCATGGTGTAAGCACATGTGAGTTTTGCACACGGCGTAAGCACACGTGTCCGCAACACGGTGTGCGCACATGTGAGTTTTGCACGGTGTGAGCACATGTGAGTTTTGCCCACGGTGTAAGCACACGTGTTTGCAAACAAATACAAACCAGGCGCAGATGATGTGAGGCACCTCATGTATGTTGTGTGCAGATGGAAAAAACAGAGAAGACTACTGCGGAGCTCCAGCTGGAAATGAATCTGAACTACGAGTACAGTCGTATCACTGAGGAGGGGTCCAAAATGAAGCCTCTCAGTGGACCTCAGCTCACAGGCCTGATCAACCTGGGCAACACATGCTACATGAACAGCGTGCTGCAGGTGCGTGTGTGGCTGTGTGTTTTGGGGCAATTGAGTTTTGGGGCAACACATGCTACATGAACAGCGTGCTGCAGGTGCGCGTGGTTGTGTGTTTTGGGGCAAGTGTGTTTTGGGGCAACACGTGCTACATGAACAGCGTGCTGCAGGTGCGTGTGTGGCTGTGTGTTTATGTGCAAGTGTGTTTTGGGGCAACACATGCTACATGAACAGCGTGCTGCAGGTGCGTGTGTGGCTGTGTGTATATGTGCAAGTGTGTGTTGGGGCAACACGTGCTGCATGAACAGCGTGCTGCAGGTGCGTGTGTGGCTGTGTGTTTATGTGCAAGTGTGTTTTGGGGCAACACATGCTGCATGAACAGCGTGCTGCAGGTGCCTGTGTGTGGCTGTGTGTTTGTGTGCAAGTAAGTTTTGGGGCAACACATGCTACATGAACAGCGTGCTGCAGGTGCGTGTGTGGCTGTGTGTTTGTGTGCAAGTGAGTTTTGGGGCAACACGTGCTACATGAGCAGCGTGCTGCAGGTGCGTGTGTGGCTGTGTGTTTATGTGCAGGTGTGTTTTGGGGCAACACGTGCTGCATGAACAGCGTGCTGCAGGTGCGTGTGTGGTTGTGTGTTTATGTGCAAGTGTGTTTTGGGGCAACACATGCTACATGAACAGCGTGCTGCAGGTGCGTGTGTGGCTGTGTGTTTTATGTGCAAGTGTGTTTTGGGGCAACACGTGCTACATGAACAGCGTGCTGCAAATGTGCAAAGTGCATAGTGTTTGTTTGTCTACATGCGTGCATAAATCTGTAAACGTGTGAAGGCTCCAGAGTGTTGAGATTCGTTCCACCCACATTTGTTATGACTGGGCCAGCTTCTTCAGAGTGCATTGCACTCACCTATGCCACTGTGTCTAAAAGCCTACCTTCTTATTCCTTAGACCTGGCCATCATCATACATATTTTACTTATAGCGTATGTGTGTTCTAAGGAATCCCCCTAAGAATGCCTAAAATTGATGAGATCCTGCAAAAGCACTATACCTGCATGCACACACGTACGGTACATTGTACGTGTACGCTCAGACAGCCAGCTTGTAAGCACTGATGTTTTGCACACAACTCTGATAGCTGGCGAAAGGCGCACAACTGATTGGCATGCGTTAGTCTCGCCTCGCCCCCTGTATACCAGAAATGGGTGGTGGTGCGCAATGAGCTGCAGTTCGCCATCACACTACTGTGTGGAGTTGCATCATATGAATGGGTGGTGGGCCACCTGGAGTGTGCAATGAACCGCAGTTCGCCATCACACTACTGTGTGGAGTTGCATCATATAAATGGGTGGTGGACCCACCTGGAGTGTGCAATGAACTGCAGTTCGCCATCACACTACTGTGTGGAGTTGCATCATATAAATGGGTGGTGGACCCACCTGGAGTGTGCAATGAACTGCAGTTCGCCATCACACTACTGTGTGGAGTTGCATCATATGAATGGGTGGTGGACTCACCTGGAGTGTGCAATGAACTGCAGGTTGCCATCATACAACTTGTAGCTCATGATGTGCACGTGTGACGAAGCTGTTCCCTTCATCAGCATGCCCTCATTGCCTACTATGCTGCTAGCTGCGCAGTCATGATGTGCACGTGTGACGAAGCTGTTCTGTTCGTCAGCATGCCCTCATTGCCTGCTATGCTGCTAGCTGCGCAGTTGGTGTCCACCCCGCCCAGCTCCTGCTGTATCAAAAATGCGTGTCCTGTGCTGCTCAACCATGCGCACGCAAACCACAGGTGTCCATCAGTCACAACGAAATGCCAGCTGTGCATTGAATGGTCCTGTGCCAATGATCTGTGCCCATGCAAACCACCGGTGTCCATTGGTTACAACAATGCCAACTGTTCATTAGCCGTGCAGTAGCTGTGTGCGAGCGCATTTCAAGTGTCCCTTGCACGATGCCAACTGTGTGCGGACCATTACAAATGTCCCTCACATGATGCCAAGCGTGCATTCACTGTGTGTGAGCGTGTAACAAATGTCCCTCACATAATGCCAAGCGTGCATTAACTGTGCGCAAGCGCGTTACAATTGTCCCTTGCACGATGCCAACACTGCAGTTGATGTCCACCGTGCCTGAATTCCGCTCTAAATACGTGAGCAAAGCAGACGACATATTCAGGACTTCTCCCAGTGACCCGACCTTAGATTTGGGAAGTCAGCTGTCAAAGGTGGGTCTTCCTTTTGGTGCTCACTTGCTTAATTAATCGACTGTATCTAGCATTTGGATATTTGTGGATCTGGCTGTCACAGGTATCGTAGCTGTCACAGGTATTGTAGCTGCAAAAGGTGCTCAGGGCCGACTGTGAGAATCTGCTTTGTGTTTCGCAGCTGTCTGTTTGCTTGAGTGTTTGTACACCACTTTTGTAGTACACCCATCTGAACATTCCTGTGTGTTTTGGAATTTGTGTCCAGGAAAGGGCCTGACTTGTGTCTGCGTAGCAGAGTGGTGTGTGTGTGTGTTTGTGTGTGAATGTCTGTCTATGCGTGTGTGTGTGTGGGCGTGCTTGAAAGTGCATATGAAAGTACACCAGATATAAAGGACCCCCGCAGATCCCGAGGCCAGCAAAGAACACGAGCGTCGTTCCCAGCGATCTCCACCCAATGTTTCCCATATGTGTTTTCGTGTCATGATTTAGCGCTCACCAACTGATCCGCTCCTTGCTTCCTTGTGTGTGTTTAGGTGGCTGTGGCCCTCATCAAAGGCCGCACCGGTCACACCCTCCCTCCCGACGCATCCATAGACAACACAGACGAGTCACGCGGTGCGTGCAAGCACTTCAGTTACAACATCTTTCTTTACAAGTGCTGCGCATTCACACGTGCGTGTTTGTATATGTGCGTGTAAACGCCCCTGAATCACTTCTGTTTTGTGCACAAGTGTGTCTCTCCTGAAAGTATTCCTGCACAGACCGCGGTGTTCATTTTTTTGTGCATTGGTGTTTATGAGGAGAGTGCACTTGCTTAGACACTTTGCTGAGGAGAGCAGGACACTTTGCTGAGGAGAGTAGGACACTTTGCTGAGGAAAGCTTAGACACTTTGCTGAGGAGAGCTTAGACATTTTGCTGAGGAGAGCAGGACACTTTGCTGAAGAGAGTAGGACACTTTGCTGAGGAAAGCTTAGACATTTTGCTGAGGAGAGCTTAGACACTTTGCTGAGGAGAGTAGGACACTTTGCTGAGGAGAGCACACTTAAACACGTTTCCTCTACCATCCCGCAGATGCACCCACAGGCACCGTGCTCAAAATCCGCTCAACACAGGAGTCCTTCCTGTGTGCATCAGTTTGTTGTTCGTGTGTGTGTGATGACAAATGTACAAATGTGCTCAAACGCCGCTCCACACAGGAGTCGTTTCTGTGTGCATCAGTTGTTTGTTGTTCATGTGTGTAGGTGTGCGTGTGTGTGTGCGTGTGTGTGTGTGATGACAAATGTACAAATGTGTACTCTCTTCCTGCTATTGCTGCTGATGTGTGCCTATGTGCTCCTCCTGCGATTGCTGCTGATGTGTACCTATGTGCTCCTCCTGTTATTGCTGCTGATGTGTGCCTATGTGCTCCTCCTGCTATTGCTGCTGATGTGTACCTATGTGCTCCTCCTGCTATTGCTGCTGATGTGAACCTATGTGCTCCTCCTGTTATTGCTGCTGATGTGTGCCTATGTGCTCCTCCTGCGATTGCTACTAATGTGTACCTATGTGCTCCTCCTGCTATTGCTACTGATGTGTACAATTGTGTACTTTCCTCCTGCTACTGCTGCTGATGTGAATCTATGAGTCACCCCATCAGCTGCACATTCGCTTTTTAGCAAAGTGCATCAGAATACGCAGAGGTCTATGTTTCCATAAGAAGCATATGAGTGTTGTGTTTGTACTTCACCCATCAGGCATGCACCCCTTAAGGGCCTATTACGTCACAGTACGTCACAGACGGATCTTGCACTCACCAGCGCATGCGACGCATTCTATTTCTAGAATTATTTGCACTTTATGTGCCAGGCGTGCCCCCTCCCAAGCCCAGTCCGTGAAATGTCATGAAGGTCCTTCTTCTCTTAATCACAAGCTGTTGCATTCTGCACAAACGCGTGTAATTCATTTGCATATTACCCGCCAGGCGTGCACCCTCCCAAGCCCAGTCCGTGAAATGGCATGAAGGTCCTTCTTCTCTTAATCACAAACTGTTGCATTCTGCACAAACGCGTGTAATTCATTTGCATATTACCCGCCAGGCGTGCACCCTCCCAAGCCCAGTCCGTGAAATGGCATGAAGGTCCTTCTTCTCTTAATCACAAGCTGTTGCATTCTGCACAAACGCGTGTAATTCATTTGCATATTACCCGCCAGGCGTGCACCCTCCCAAGCCCAGTGCGTCAGAGGATCTGAAGGTCCTTGCCCATGCTGTGCGTCCTGCATACTTCAAGTCCGTCATTGGCAAGGGCCACCCGGAGTTCTCTACGTTCCATCAGCAGGACGCTGTGGAGTTCTTCCAGCACCTCATCAACCAGGTAGGTGTGAGCATGTGAGGGCGAGTGTGTTTGTGTGTGGGCGTGTGCGTGCATGTGCTCGTTGTGCCTTTCTTGTGCTAACGCTACTGCACGGTGCCCACAACTGCCAGGTTTGCTTTCACAGATACTTAGCTCTGTAGTCAGTTTGTTCCCTTTTGTGTAAGGTCACACAACATACTATCACACTACCGTAAGTTAATGCACAGCTTTTGACCTGTCCTTTGCCTACATGGCAGGCTTTCGTGACAACACACACATGCACGCACGTGCACATCTACATCACACCACACTTGCATTAACGTCTGCATTAATAAAGCACGCACGTGCACATCTACATCTCACCACACCACACTTGCATTAACGCCTGCATTAACAAAACACGCACGTGCACATCTACATCACACCACACTTGCTATAACACCTGCATTAATAAAACACGCACGTGCACATCTATATCATACCACACCACACTTGCATTAACGCCTGCATTAATAAAACACGCACGTGCACATCTACATCTTACCACACCACACTTGCATTAACGCCTGCATTAACAAAACACGCACGTGCACATCTACATCACACCACACTTGCATTAACACCTGCATTAAAAAAACACGCACGTGCACATCTACATCACACCTCACCACACCTTTATGAACACCTGCATTAACAAATTACGCACGTGCACACCCACACCACACCGCACCACACTTGCATTAACACCTGCATTAACAAAACACGCACGTTCACACCCACATCACACCACACCACACTTGCATTAACACCTGCATTAACAAATCACGCACGTGCACACCCACATCACACCACACCTGCATTAACAAAAACACCCGCACATACGTCACCACCAACATGCACTTCTTGCACTGAACCCACAGGTCTCACGCTTTGAGCGTACTGGCACGCAGCGTATGGGGTCAGACGCCTCGCCCCCCACAGCCAGCTGTTTTAACTTCAGTGTCCAAGAACGTGACCAGGTCAGTGCGACGTGCATCATTTCATCATTTTGTTCATCTAGGTGGCGTCAGTCAGTCAGTCATTTGTTTGGTCTAATTTGGTTTGGTTTGGGGTTTGGGTGACTTCGCTTGGCTATGAGCCACCTTTGGTCGGTGAAATGTGTATAACAGAATGGGGTTGGTGAAATGTGTAACAGAATGGGGTTGGTGAAATGTATAACAGAATGGGGTTTGGTGAAATGTATAACAGAATGGGGTCGGTGAAATGTGTAACAGAATGAGGTTGGTGAAATGTGTAACAGAATGGGGTCGGTGAAATGTGTAACAGAATGGGGTTGGTGAAATGTGTAGCAGAATTGGGTCGGTAAAATGTGTAACAGATTGGGGTTGGTGAAATGTGTAACAGAATGGGGTCGGTGAAATGTGCAACAGAATGGGGTTGTTGCAGGAGTCCGTTGCTGTCCTATAATGCTTGACGTGTTTGAACGTGTTTGAACGTGTTTGATATTCTAGCCAACAGCCAACCCTAGTGATCTGGTGCGAGCCGACGTGCCTGTCATTAAATGTTTCACGAGGAATAGCTACGTAGAAGGTGTGCTAATAGTTTGACGTGTTTGGACGAAAAGCATTCTCGTCCAAAGGTGCGGAGAGGGTTCTTAGGCAGGGCAAAAGAGTTGTTTGATTCCGCCAAGCGGAACGCACCTATGTTCTTGAAAAATGAGAAGTGTACGGCTCAACTATGTTCTTGCAAAAGGAGAAGTGTACGGTCTTGCAAAAGGAGAAGTGTACGCACCTATGTTCTTGCAAAAGGAGAAGTGTACGGTCCAACTATGTTCTTGCAAAAGGAGAAGTGTACGCACCTATGTTCTTGCAAAAGGAGAAGTGTACGGTCCAACTATGTTCTTGCAAAAGGAGAAGTGTACGCACCTATGTTCTTGCAAAAGGAGAAGTGTATGTTCTTGCACAAGGAGAAGTGTACGCACCTATGTTATTGCAAAAGGAGAAGTGTACCGGTCCAACGTTAATGTATTTCTCGGTCCTATGCCAAAATGCTTCAACCTCGTTTTTCCAGAAACTGTCCTGCTCTTATTTTGTACGGTCATACGTACGTTGTGGCATCACTCCTCTCTTGCTGCGTGTACCTGCTTGCAAAGTTTCTAAAGTAATGGGAGGGTAATGTTTTTATAAAGCAGAAATGTTCTTTAAAAGCGGTGATAAAAAGCAGTAATATTTTTAGTAAGCATTAATGCTCATAAAAAGTAATGGGAAGCGGAAAATCCAGCAATTGCAAACTTACGCCTCACAAAAATAAGACTTTTGCCTCACAAAAGTATGTTCCTCCCCTCCCTCCCACTGTGTTGCCTGAAACCAGCACACATGGTTTTGTGTGTTATGAACCAGCCAGTTTGTTGTATGCAAAAAACGTGTTGCATGTGTGTGTGAACACCCACAGTGCTCCGAGAGTGGGATGCTGCGGTACAAGGCTCAAGACTCCAACGTGTTTGCCCTTGACATTCCTGAGGAGGCTGCTACAAATAAGGCGGAGGTAGCTGCTTACAAGGTGTGCTGCTGATCTGTGACCTGTAGGGCTGGCCAGAACCATATATTTAAGGTGTGTATATATGGTATTTTTGGCAGGGAAATCACCAAATATTTGGTCATATTCGGTGCATATATACGGTTCTAGCCAACCCTAGTGATCTGGTGCGAGCTGACGAGCCTGTCATCATAGGTTTCACAAGCATTAGCTACGTAGAAGGTGTGCTATAGCTTGAGCTTGCACACCCACCACCGATCCTCTTTCTTTGAGGCTGCCCAAATGAGGAGGTGGCGGCTGCGTGCAAGGTGTGTGTTAAGGATTGGCCAGAACTGTATATATACGCCGTATAATACCGTATAATACTGTATGTATCAACATTCCCCCTAAAATCACCATACATACCAGTGTTTTTTTAAGGATTTGGGAAAACCTTGATTTCATATCATCCCCAAATCTGGGGATATGAGAAAGTGGGTTCTCATATCGATAAAATATTGCATCAACTCAATAAGGTTGGTCTGGAGTTGTAAGGTGATATCTGTCTCCAACACTGTCCTTCTACCTGAGTCCTTTGTCTAAACAATCCCACAGCGCTTCTTAGCTCTGAGCCACTCCAAATCGGTCCGTGAATATGGGATGGACTCCACACTGACTGCTGAGCTCTTAAACCCTCGTGCGCAGCACATCATGTGCTGTGCATGTAGCCTGTTGCGCTGGGGGTTACAGATGTACTTGCGCGTGCTGAACATAAGCTCGTCCTCCACTGACCCTGGCACCATTACCATCACCAACTCTGCTCCTTTAACCCAAACCTATCCCACGCCCCTAAGCGCGTGGCTTTTCCAAAACTCTTTGGCTGAGAGAGGGGTG
>Ga0307968_1000845_pt1 | contig 23692 bp, 29 predicted proteins | sample OrgLakmetagen650_FD_201834 | JGI IMG/M metagenome (GOLD analysis project Ga0307968, IMG submission 201834) | Saline water microbial communities from Organic Lake, Antarctica - #650 | ecosystem: Environmental > Aquatic > Non-marine Saline and Alkaline > Saline | place: Antarctica: Organic Lake...
CACCCACTCACTCCACACCCACACACACACACACACACACACACACACACACACACACACACACACACACACACACACACACACACTAACACACACAGATACGTAATGGAGACAAGGAGATATTCAGGGCCGTCAGGACCCAGGGGGGTGCACACGCAAGAGCTAGGTGACCAGGTTTTGCCCACACAAGTGCACGCATACACACACGCTTGCATGCACACACACATGCACATACTTATACACACACGCTTGCAAGCACACACACACACACATACACACACACTCACATGCGTGCACGCATGCTCAAATGCATACACCCTCTTACACGCACAAATACAAACTTAGACACGTACACATGCGTATATGCACAAACGCACGCACACATACGCATGCACACATATGCGCGCACACACATTTACACATACACTCACGCACACTTACCCGTGCACACACACACGCATGCATACACATATACACACATATGCATGCATACACATATAAACACGCACACGATTACTTATACTGAAGTAAGTGCAATGCACGTATTACTTCTACATCCATGCCTAGACACACACGTTGTGTGCTCGCAATTGAATGCACCTGTATTACATGCAAATCCACTCGCTAGGTGCAAAGGCACAGACACACACACGCTAACTGCAAACAAGCACGTGCGCTAACAACCGTGGGCATGTTATATACAGAACCATTAGCGGCGTTAAATGAAGGACGTGCGCTTTTTACATCTGCAAGGACTTTGAAGCGTTGCGTGTGTGCATGCGTGCTTGCTCTTACAGGCAGGAGCTGGAGCATGGTCAGGGCCAGATCCTTGAGCTGTTCCAGCGCGTCACAAGCATCCAAGCTAAAGCAGAGGAGTCAGAGAACATCGTGCAGGACATATGCAGGTCTGAGGGGGGAGGGTGTGGACAGGAGGCATTCTGGGAAAGAAAGCAACAAGTACCACACGCATTGCAGTACTCTGCTCTGCGCCTCTTTTTGTGATTTTTAGCGCGCCTTGACCGAAGGAGGTGATGGTGTTGCAGCTCTGATGTAACAACGCTCTTTTTAGAAGTGCTGGATTACCTAGGTCGGTGGCTTGCAAGCTGGGACCCACTGACCCATCCCATGTTTTTTTATCTTGATCTCTCTGTGTGACCAGAGACATCCGCAAGCTGGATTACGCCAAGCGCCACCTCACCAACTCTATCACCTCCATGAGGAGGCTGGCCATGCTGACCTCAGCCATCACTGGTGTGTAGTGACAAGATTTCAAGGTCCATTGTAGGTTAATGTCAAATGTCCTGTGTCTCCTAATGCCCTTCTGAGCTTTGTTACCGCTTGCTCGCTTAATTTCGCAACATCTGAAACTTGTTTGTACAAGGAATGCCTCAAATGCCCCGTCAAACTCTAATTTTCAGTGCTCTTAACATTTTTATTCTTGGTCAGATAGGCGTGCGTGATCATGGGTGCAGGATAATTTGCAAGTGCAAACTCACACTCACACATATACATACTCATGCACACACCAAGCATACACACACACACACAAACATACGCACACGCATATATACACAATTTTTGCAGATCTGGAGGCATGCGCCGGCCAACATCAGTCCTACAAGCGTGCAGCTAACCTGGTGGAGGCGGTGCACCAGTTGATGGAGCATTTCCAGCAATATAAGGACGTGCCAAAGGTAGGGGAACCTTCCAGCAGTACGAGCGCAACTCTTATTGGGGGATAGGCAGGAAAGGTTGCGTGAATTGAATTAGGATCGACCCATCAAATGATGCTTTGACCGACAGGGAGTTGGTGAAGGAAGTGCTATAGGCTTGTGCCAGCTGAAAATCGCCGTATCCTCCTGCACTTTATTCCAGCTCAACTTCATGTTGGTTGCTCGTCATCTTGTCATTATGGTGAGCGTGCGTGTCACAATCAAATGAATAAGCTTGCGCCAACAACCATTTACACGTGAACAAAAGTCTTTTATTATGTCCCTGCCAAAAAAATTCATGACAGTCACGTGTCAATTTTGGACCACCCACCCCCATAACCCCCCTTCCTAACCCCCAACACTAATAAAAAGGGTGTCATTCTGCTCAGAGTTTTAGCAGCCATCTGCCTGCACAGTTCCCATGCCAGATAATTTGAAACCTGAAGAGTTATAGGACAAAAACTGGTTTGCGCTCGCTTTTGCTCTGACCACCTGTTTTGTGCACAAACTCAGCCAAAACCTTTGCCAAAGCACTTTTTTACTTCATTCATGCAACTTATGCAGAATGCGATACGTGATCTGCATGTTTGGAATTAAGTGCTGGTAATTTGCTTGAATGCACTCCCGCGGTCTACTTGGGGGCATTTCATGCATTTCTGTGATCAGGCATCCACCCCCCCCCCCTTTAACCAAATCACCCAACAAGGGTGCCAATCGACTGGGATTGAGCTGAGGATTTCAAAAATATGTTTATTATTTGCTGGAAATGCCCCAGAATAAAATTGAACCCCCCCCCCCAAATTTCCAAGCCCCCCCAAATGACCATTCACCAACCGACCCCTCAGAATCGACTCATTTATATGCCAATCGATAGCTCTTGACGTCAGGATTTATATGTCAATCAATACGTGACGCCAACAATTAGTGATACTTACAGGCTCCTGCTGCATGCTAGCTTTTCTCAGCTCCTCTCTTAACACCTTCACCTGCAGGTCCGAGCACTGGCCAAGCGCCTGGTTGTTACGGAATCTGCACTGCAGCAGGCTGTGCTAGATGACTTTAAGCTGCTGCTAGGAACAGTGGACGTGAAGGTATTATGGTGTCGCTGTGTATTTAATCATCTAATCAGCTGTGGCTAGGTGTTTATTTAGGGTCCGGGAATTAAGACCTAATGAGCGGTTTAGTAATGTAACAGCTAACATAAATATTCCAAACTAGTCCACTTAAACCAGCTGCACCTCTGCAAGAACTTGGCTGGCTTACACACGAGATAGACACTCACATATTGTTACCAAAGCTCCCCTTGCCAGTCCTGCCATACGTTTACCCAATTCCAACCTCATGGGCCCCTTGTCTATCGCTGGCTCTGCACTCAGGCGTCCCTTCCGTTTGGTACCAGTCTGGCCATCTAACACACACACATACACATATGTGCACGCGCACGCAAACTCAGACACACACACGTGCCGCGCACACACACAGAGATACACACACGTGCCGCACACACACACGTACACACACGCACAAACACAGACACAAACACGCACGTGTTGCACAACACACACACACACCTGCTGCAATTGCTTCGCCCCTTAACATCCTGCTCACAGGTGTCTCAAGACAGCTTGGAGCGTTTAGGTGCAGGATGCCTCGTGGTGGACGCTCTGGGGCCCAAGGTGAGGTGCTGTGAGTATGGTTGTATGTGTGTTGCGTGTGCCCTCACTGATACATGCCCAGGGGTGTGTGCCTCTCAGTGTGCATTGCAAACTCGGTCTCTAAGGCTGCACCTCCAGAGCCATAATAAAAAGGTTTGTGTTTTTGTGCCGCTTCAAAACCACTGCAATGTGTGTCAATTGGCCTTGTGTGGTTTGGTAGAGCTATTGTACTGAGTAGGAGATGCAGGACTGCACTTAGGTTGCTGGTATTTGGCCTTAATCCCAACGCATGTGGTCCTCTCCTCTTAGCGCTATTTTCTACCTCCCAAACATGCAGTATTACCTATTGCTCGGCAAACTGTATCAACGCTGCTCTGGTGTAGAAGATGAGTCTTGGCACTTGCCATTTCTTGTTTGCTGTACCCCCTGATCACTGCACCCATTAAAAAACAGCTCTGCATCTTGATCCTTCGTCTTTGAGCGATTATCAACTGGTGATGGATTCAGTGACTATCAACCGATGACTTTCAACTGATGATTATCAACTGATGACGGATTGCCTACTTAACCACCCTGACAGACAGCCCGTAATGCAACTGTTACCGCTGCCTTTTCAATGACTGTCTGCTGCAGGTGAGGGACCAGCTGATGGACTGGGTGGCTGAACGAGAGATGAAGATCTATCAGCTGTTCACAGCATCAGGGGGGGCAGATACCTCCAAACTTGACCGCTTTGAGCGGAGGTTCCAATGGTGCGTGCTGCTCGTGGTGTCGCAAGAGTAATCATGTGTAGGTTGTGTGTGCGTTTGCATGTGTGTGTGTGTTTGTTTAGGCTGGAACGAAAACGTGCTTGCTTTAATATTTCAGTTATTTGTTTGCCTATTAAGCTGTAAGAACAGCAAAATGGGCATTCATATTAAGTGGCCACAGCATTCATTCAAAGGCTTTGTGAGTCCTTCTGGTGCAACGGGCTCTATTCACACCTTCGTTAAGTGTGCTGCACGCTAGGTTCCGAAATCGCTTGGAGGAGCGCAAGGCTGAGTGGTCCATCTTCCCTGAGCAATGGCGTGTTCCGCAGGTGTGACCTAGAAACGAAATGAAATAGGTATTGTAGGCAGCATCTGTGGCAGGGAAAGGGCTTTGGTATTTTAGATGCAAGGGGAGAGCAGGGCATAATGTTGGCCTTTTTTGTCCTGCAATGAACTGTGAGCTACTGGACTTGAACTTTGGGCACTCTTGCTTCCACCCCGCAAGCCGCATCAAACACAGTAGGGCCGGCGAGTCAGCTGCAACAACATGCGTCATTTCGGATATCTTCAATGAAAGTACGTATAGTTAGCACGGCATAGTTAGGTATGCAGCTTTGGTAAATCTTAGATTGCGGCCACCTGCACCTGAGCATCTCCGTCCAATTGCAACTGTTCGCCAATCACTCCTCATAGTCTCCCTCTGAGGAATCTTTTCAACATCCACTCCCCTGTACTCCTTGCGTGCGTTCCCTCAGGTGCTGTGCCTCATGTTCTGCAAAATTACCAAGGCTCACTTGAAGCGTGTGCTGTCAGATGAGGAGGTGCAGGGCCAGGCTGACATCGGGCCCCTTATCAAGGTGACGCAGGCCTTGCTACTTTGATACACGTCTGCACAGTATTACCATCTTGACGCGTTTATGCGTAGTCGGCCTGGCATTAAGGCAACATGTATACGCACACTTTGATCAACACACCAGTAGAGCTGTCATGCACGTTATGGATTGGTGGATACGGATGACCAGATGTACCGGAACTCAATGCTTGTACCTTGCTTTCACATCATCAAAGCTCGTTTCTCAGCAGCGTACAGAGTGTTAACACGCATCTCAACACCTGAGAAGGATCTAGGCCCTGTACATCAGCATATTTCATGACGACTCGTGCAGGTTAGGAGTTCGGGTTCTAACTATGTGTTGCCGAGTTGCCTCTACATGTGCCTGATCCAAAAGGCAGTGGTACTGAGGCGCTTGCTGTTTGATGGAATGCTTTTTGGCCACTGAGCCACCTCCCATGTTTGAAGCAATCAATATCCTAGGTCATCTAACTTCACCCCTCTTTACCCCAAACCTTTCCCAATTCCTGTGTGACTTCTCTGTGTGCGAGCAGGCTGTGGTGACGACAAACAAGTTTGAAAAGGACATGGCAGCGCGCTTTGGGGGAGGATCAGGGGATGTAAGTTGTACTAGTGAATGTTCCAAAGTTGTGGCCAGAAAGATGGATTGTGTTGTAAAATAAGGTAGCTGTTGTGCCAAGCCAGCTACTTAGTGCGTGCCCCAAAACCGAATGGTCAAGAATCTGTTTCATAGGAAGTGGAAGTGTGTTGCAGCTTTATCAGGTCTAGCATAGGAGGCTGTACGTAGCTATCAAGCAGGCCACACCGCTAAAACCTGCCTCACTCGTGCGTGTTTTGTTGCAACGCAGGGCGACGCCACCAGCGAGCTGTTATCAACAGCAGGAGGCTCAAACACTGTGGAGGCTCGCAAGAGGCTGGAGAAAATGAGGGATCAGGTGCAGCAGGGGAGTGGGGATGCTGCGCAGCATCAGGTGAGAAAAGTTTGTGTTGTTCACTCACTCCGAACACCCACGCCAGGGGCACTGACTGCCACCTTTTCCTTAAGGGGCTGCTCCAGTTGCAGAGAGGTTAGGGAAATTGAAGCACTTGTGAAGATGCATGCTTGCCTATTAATTTTGGGATGTCGATAACTTTTAAGTGCAAGTGTCCGTGGTCTTGCCAACGTAAGGGGGGGCGGGCGAAGTCGGTATTGTTTCCAGCTTTCGTCACTGTGGCCAAGCATGCAGTTTGATGGCCTGTACAAGTTTTGGCGTGGAGGCAACAGAAGGGTGTGTGCTGAAGGGGAGAGGAAGGAAGGCTGGAAGAGAGGGCCAGTCATGTTGAGAAGTGGCAACATATTCCAGGATGTGCACTATCTCCCATTGTAATTGGCTGCGTGTAGAAGAGGAGACGCATGTGCTAAAATGATGCCCGATTTGGGGGGAAACTTGTCAGATTGCTGAGTACCGATCAAAATCATCATGCTAGGAGGGTGTGGTCTGCTCGTAGAACGAGGTGTGATGCGTTCACATATGTACCCTCTGTGCAAAATGTGAATTGCTGCAGAATCACCCTATTAGCCGTTGATACCGGCTTTAAAGGCTGCGTCGACGGCCTGTCTATTCTTACCATGCACGGGAATGTCTTGATGTATGTCCTCGTTTAGAAATGTCTGTCCATCTTGTACCTTCCACCCTCCAGTTTTGCTGCTTTTAAAGATCTGTCTTTTCAACAATCGCTCAATTGCATGTTTTATGTAGGCTGCTGGTGGAAACAAAGCCCAGCAAGAGCAAGAAGCCGTGCGGACCAAATTTGAGGTACGGCTACAACTTTGCAAGTACAGCCTCAATGCACACATATGCACCCGTTCCCCTTGCTCACCCCTTACACACACACACATGAACAGAAGAACACATACATACCTTTGGCATGCTTTAGTGGTGTAGTACAGTGCCCACTCAAATGGCTGAGCCTTCCTTTGGCATAAAGTTCCGCTGCTCCGAACAGCAGCGCAATTTCTCATACGAGGCGAGGCAGTCATTTAGAGTGACTCCTGTCTAAGATCAATTTTGTCACAGCCAATCCCTTCATTATACTCCCAGGGCTCTATCAGCGAGGCCTTTGAGAGTGTGCTGCATCTGTACGTGGCTGAGGAGGAACGAGAGCTTGTGGCTTACATGGAGGTGTGCACTGTGTCTGTGCTTACATGGATACTATCTGAAGCACTTGATTCTATAATGAACATTGTAGTGCTAGCCAAGCCATTGTCAACTGCAGAAAAAAACAGCAAAGCTTATGACAATTTGGTCATTCACGACTTGCCTTGACATGCAGTTTAAAGCACAAGCAACACCATAAAACAGCTGCAATAAAAACAGCAGGTCAGGAGGATAGCGTGCAAGCCGAGGCTGAGTGCAGGTGGCAACCGTCCTGCTTTCGTGTATACAGGGCAATTCATTGCCATGCCGTCTCTTCTTCTGTGCAGGCTTGCCTGCGTGAGGAGGCCGAGCGCAAGTGGCAACCCAGTGAAGAGGATCTGGACAGCAAGATCTTGCCCTCAGCAAACAAGGTAAGTAAGAATCGCCTCGTTTGGAGCCATCTATAGGGGGACCTGCCGGCATCATGCTTCCCTCTGTCAGTCTGTCACGCTGCTGTGATTCTTTCCTCCCTGTGTACCTCTGTGCTGACGTGATGAAATAATTGCGCTGTCCTCCTTTATGGCACGTTTTTAGAACAAGCAAGTACGTGTACACATGTGTGTGCAAGCACACACACACACTTACACTCACAACCAAACAGACACACAAGCACACAAACAGACACACATAAACCAATCTGCAAGTGCAAGTATTTCATGTGCCATCTGCCTTAACATGCTATTACTTGCAGATTTTTCTGAAAGTACGCTCGTCTCTCACGAGATGCGTCAAGCTCATCAGCCGCGGTCATGCACTGCTTCAACTCAGTGAGGCTTTTAAGGTAAATGCACCGCACAAGTGCTGTTGCTTTCACTTTCACCATCTTTGACAGGAGCTCATGCCGTGCACAGCTCAGAAGATGCATGAAATCCCGCAAGCTGTAAAGCAAATAAGCAGCACTCGTGTTTTTTTTGCAGTGCATCCAAAAGGCTACATTTGTTCTAAGGATCAGTAAATCAGAGTTGGCTTGAACAGAACATGCTCAGGAGTGTGGTTTCTTAATTCTTAAGAGTATGCTGACGTGGGCTACAAAAAAACATCACGCACACATACACGCACACATACATACACACATATACACACAAACACATATATACTCACCTGCACTCCACAGCGAGTCCTGCAAAAGTATGCCCAAGCTTTGCTGGACCGCTTGCCACGCACCGCCGGTGGTGCTGCTGTGTCGTCTGTGACCTACCCCTGTGTGGGCACAGACTGGTACGTGCGCATGCCCAAGACAGAGGAGCAGGTACGACTAGCTAGTGACACAGATTGTGCAACCCTAGGCATACTGATGTACTGCAATGGATGTTGCTTCATACTCGAACGGTATCCCTGGCCTGCTTGCGTTGCTGCTGCAATATGTGGTTGTGTGTGTTTGATGCACACATACTCATAATACACCCTCTCATCCACAGGTGGTATGCAGCGCGCACTGCGCACCTCTTTAAAATCTGCTGTGAGATCTTTGGGGCTAAAGTGGAAGTGCTGTTTATTCATACTGTGACAGTAACAATGTTTGACAGTGTGTTGGCTACAAAATCCAAGTAAAAGATCCAGAAGTAGAAAAGCCAAGCGAAACGGCTATCTTTCCTTGATTCATTGCACAGGTGGTGTGTGTTTGACACATGTATACACACATACATACACACATGCCCATACACACACCCTCTCATTGCACAGGTGGTGTGTGTTTGACACATGCATACACACATACATACACACATTCTCATACACACACCCGCTCATTGCACAGGTGGTGTGCCGCATTCTGCATACCTCTGAATTCTGCCGTGAGACGTTGGAGGCCCTTGGGGGAGCCATTGCCAAAGACGTCAAGCCTGTGTGCTCAGACAAGGTGTGTGCGCCGGCCATTGTATACAACCATGTATTCATTTTTACTAGGTTGCGGTGTAGCTTGTATGCACTTTTGCAGTTGTTTGGCGGAAATTTTGTGCATATTTTATCGTGTACAAGCAGGGTGCTGCTTGCCATGCAACAATATGTGAACAGTCCTACCTTCATTCTACTTTGTTTGAGGATGGGCTAGCGCTGTCAGGCCTTCACACACACACACACACACACACACACACACGCACACGCACACACACACACATACACACACTCTCACTCACACACACACACACACACACACACACACACACACATAGAGTAATTGCAGGCGTGCTCAAACAGTCCTCCTGCTTGTTTGCAGGTGGACATGAGCAACGAGGAGGACTCTTTCCAGGGAGTGGCCAGCCAGTGCATGAATGCTCTCGTGTTGGGTCTCAACACACGGCTAGATGCATCCCTGCAGGTGATTTTTGGGGTGTCTCATGGAAGCAGCGGACGTTTTTTCACAAAATTTGCCAGGCAGAGTTGTTCAATCTAGGAACCCACTCATAAGGCAAGGAAGGCGTGATGCTTTGCACTCGAGTGCTGCAAGAATGGACCTACTTTTCTCTTTACACCAGAGGGGGCTTTAGTGAAGCAGCATGGTTCCAAATGGGCATAAGTAAGTGTGTTGATTTTATTGTACGTGTGTGTGTGTGTGTTCTCCAGCTAGTTTATGATGCTGATCTCATTTTTGTGAGTACCAAACATATGTGGTTTAGTTTTGGGCCCATTCAGTGCTCAATCTGCCTTGGCATGCAGGCTTCAAAGAATGCCAAATCTGCCCAACTACATGTCGAAAGTACATAGTCTGAGTTTTCCAAAGTACGGTGGTGGCATCTTTCAGCATTTCTCCTGTGTAGCAAGGGATACAAGCAAACATAATTCCCAATTAAGAAATTTCTAAGCAACAGGTTACCTCCGACTCCTTACAGGGTCTTCCTGTATGGTAGGTATTAGCCAGGGAAACTATTTAGGTGCAGCATTTTAACAAGTGCACACCTGAATGCGACACAGGACTTGATACACACGCGCTGGGACAGCATTGAGTCCCCTGGCGATCACTCCCAGTACGTAGACCACATTTGCAAGGTAAGTGGCCCTTTGGGATGTACACACACGCGCACGCATAGCAGACGTTGCGCAGCTTATGAATTAAGCAGACCTTGCGCAGCTTATGAATTATAGGGCGCAAGGGAAGGGAATAGAGGGAGGCATTGCAGAGCATAAGGGCGGTGTGTTTGTGATTTGTATGTAAACGCATGCCATGCATGTGTGTGTGCACGTGTTATGTGTGTGTTTGTGAGTTTGTGTATGAGTCTGAGGGCGTATGTGTACGTGTACACGCAGCCTTAACACCATAGACACACATAACTACACACTTTTTTCTTGTACGTATCCACTCGCATGTACAGGCTTTTGCCTGCTCCTTGCCTGTTGCACACTGGCTTTGTCCATACCATTGCCACTAAGCGTGTGGCTGGTTTTCCACACAGGCAGGTCCTATTAGTGCTAAAAATCATGCACCAAATATAGCAGATACACTGTACAACCGTGAATTTCACCCAGTTTTTCCCACCAAGGTACAGCCACAAGGCACGTGGTTCTGGCCGTTTGTGCTCACAGGCCCTTGTGGATGTGGTGCCTATGCTAGGAGAGACCCTGGATGAGACCTCCCTGTCCTTCTTTTGTGACAAAGCTGGCCGAGTGTTCATGCCGCGCTTCCATGACGCCGTCAGTGCTGTTAAGAGGTACGTGCTGTCAAAAGGGCTGCCGTGCGGGCTAGCAACTAGTGAAGAGTGTATGCTATTTGTGGGTCTTCATAATTCATTTCACAACAAATCTGGCATCACTTGGATATTCTTTACTGTTACCGGGTGCTTGCTGTAAGAGCACAAACTCGTATGCAGACACCTGCTATTGAAAAGGTGTGCGTTAAATGCGTGCCCATGATTTCCTGCGTTGGACAGGCATGCACACCCTCGCACCAAGTGCATTGCATTATTGACCACAGCCGTATAAGCAACATAAACTCCATCTTGATAAACCGGCAGCAACCTCAAGAAAACAAACTAGCAGCAGCAGAAGGGCTGTTAGAAGTGGGCCGTCCACATACTGTGGGGGTGCAGGCGGAGTAACAGCAGTGGGCCAGTGTTCTTTTGACGACACTCCCAACTGGCTTGTAGCTGCCAACAACACACACACTATCCATCTCTGCTCAAGATAAATTTAAAAGAAGGGACGGTGCTGGCCTGTGTGTGTGTGATAACAATGTTTTGGGAGAATGCTGTTTTTGTCTGCGGTTGCGTGCGTGTGGATGTGTGTTGTGCGTGCACTGGCAGAGCAATCCTGTTATAGCGGAGGACTTATGCACTGCCGACAAGCTGGCGCGTCAGCTTGTCGGCAGTGCATAAGTCCTCCGCTATAACAAAAGCGTTACCCTCGAGGGGGGGCTCCAAGTGCTGCATGCTTCCTTGCCTGGGTGTCGACTCCCCGGCTCGCATGGCCTTGTGGGCTGACGCGGCGAGCCTCCATTCTGCTATAATCATTTTCTGGCGTTCGACCCAACCTGGACTCGAACCCTGCACCCCTCGAGGTACAACACTTTTGTTATAGCGGAGGACTTATGCACTGCCGACAAGCTGGCGCGTCAGCTTGTCGGCAGTGCATAAGTCCTCCGCTATAACAAATCCAGGGGCATTACCCCTTTCTGCTTCAGTAATACGTTGTTCGTGTGTTTAGACAACATACACAGATATTGCAAACTGCCTGAAGTGTTTCTCTGACAACTTGTGATATGTTAATTTTTAAGGAAAAACGTGATTAAAATTGCTGTTTGAACGAGCCACTCTGTTCATGCCTGCAAGTATCACGCAATCATTCATTTCACATAGTCCCCTAGCATGTACTTTATGTGCGCTCGACAAATCATGTCAAGAGTCCACATGATAAGCAACAAAGGCATCCAGCAGCTGTTGATAGACACATGCACAGCAAAAATCATGTACATAAGTGCGCACAATTCCTTGTCCTGTACAGGATAAGTGACAAAGGCGCCATGCAGCTGTCCATAGACTGCGACGCTGTGCTGCGCGCGCTGCTGGAGCTCCCTCGCCTTGCAAGCGCTGCTCAGCCTCAATCTGAGTCCACGCACCATACTGAGCTGCAGGCACTCACAGGTGAGAGGGTTTTCTGGGACAGATTGCTGGAGAAGGCATGCATACTATGTACCTAATACCTGCAATCAAATGATGCAATGGAAAGCGCTGTCTTTCGTTTCTGCTTCTGTAGCTATTTTCAAATTCTGAAGGAAAGATGGTAAAAGGATGGCCTCGGTCACCAAGGATGGCTATCACATGTGTGCTTGAGTGTACTGCAGTGGAACAGGCTTGCTCAGAGTGCAATCACCGTCATGCTCAGCTAACAATTTCCAGCACACATAGCGCTTCATGTTTATTTGCTACAATGTGCACACGCATTTGCTGCTTGCGTCACGTGCAGGCATGCAGTCGGGAGAGGCAGAGGAGGAGGCAGAGGCCAGTCCATTTGCCCCTTACAGCGTGTACGTGCAGCGGGAGATGGGGGTTGTCAACAATATGATGAAGGCAAGTTACTGTTTTACACAGAGGAATGACTAGAATGGATACATTCGTGCAAGACAGCAGAAAAAGCCGTCTCTGGAAAAGTGTACAGGTTGTTCTGATATGCTGAAAAGGAAGGACTCACCTACCCAAGAGACTCCTTTTTTCCGTTCTGCCGGTGCAGGTTGTCCAGTCCAAGCCGGAGAACCTGGTATCTACTTTCATGCTGCTTATGCCCCCCACGCTCCAGAACACTGTGCAATTCACACACATTTGTGAGCTGAAGGTATGTATGTGTGTTGTGTGCAGCCCGCAGCAATACAGAAAATGCTATTACATGTATGCATATATGAGGGTGCGGTTCATGCTACATGTATGAGATCTGATTCCATTGTATTAGCCCTGTTCGTTGCGCAGCTTATTCATATTTGCCATGCATACAAAGAACATACTTGGCACATTTGATGCATACAAAGCAACAACGTTCGCCTCAGGACGCACTTCCTGGCCTTTTGTAAAAGCACCCACACATCTTCTCGCAGACGTAAGGTTCTATAGGTAGTATGTGTGGACTGTCTGCACGTTAACCAAAGACGGCTGCTCCATAGGAGCTTTGCCCCTCCTTTCAGACACGCATTCACTCATGCCGCACACACGTACGCTATCAAAACACGTGCATGTACATACTCGCACGCACAGGGCATGAGCCGTGCCCAACAGCAGCAGCAGCTTGCCGAGTACAAGCACAAGTCGCCCGGCGTGAGTGAGGTGTCAGCAGGAGGAGGGGCAGTTGCATCTTGGGGCCTCAACGTGGCTCCCACCACAGCCGCTACCAGGTCGCAGTTGCCTGACCTGCCCTTCAAACTCAATATGGTGAGTGAGCAGGGGTGACGCACACCTACAAGTACCCCCGGCTTGCTTTCTTGCTCTTTTTCAGTGGAGTGTGACTGCTCAAAACCGCCCTGTAGGTAGGGGGTGAGGGTGTGGTGTTGATTTGTCATCTCCCTTTCACATGCAGTCGTTGAAACCGGTCCCTGCATTTAGTGGCCTGCCTAGCAGCTTGTGTAGTTGGTATAGTATCATAGTAGTAGTAGTAGAGTTTCTGCCTCGGCTACTATGCTTCAAGTTGACGTTTTCCCCAACTGCCCGGATTTAAAGCAATCTTCCCTTGTACCTCAAGCTTCTGTTGGCATCACGTCTTGCTTCTAACTTGCGTGCAACTTACACACTGCAGGACAATATTACAGCCTTAGCCTCTAGCTTTGGTCGGAACAGCACCAACACAGCTGTGAGTGTTCGGCTGGGTATATTTGTATTCTGACATGGAGGGGTGTCATTGCCCCATCCGACAATCTGCGGTAGCCAGACTCACACAACTTTTAAGCTTGGTGGTGAGAATGTTTTCTTTTAATTCAGCCAGGACGAATTGCTGCATGACACGCACAGGTGCTGGAGAGTCCCCTGTATCATGTGCATTATGTTGTCATGCAGTGCCAGAAGCAAATGTGCCTGCCATGTATGTGCCCAGGCTGTGAGCAAGGAGCAGCTGATGTTGAGTAACGCTGCTTTACATTCCAACAGCCCTGCAAGAGCGGCCGGGATCAGTGCTGCAGCTGATGCTATGGCAAACAAAACAAAGGACACGTTCTCCAAGGTGTGCTGAAAATGAGGGTGACGAAGCGAGATAGAGAAGAGGATTAGACGGCAGGGCAAAATGATCAGCTAGGCCAACTAGGAGAGACTGAATGCAGCTAGCTGCTCAAGAGTCACAAGCTGTGAGTCTGTCTGCTATCGCATGTGCTATGTGACAGTATGCAACCGGGGGGCATTTGTTGCTGCCAGTTAAACTGCATATTATGCAAAAACATATTGCAGCAAGAATAATAGGACTCAAAAAGCGCTTTTGCTTGACATTCCGTGCGAGTACCTTATTTAAGTGCCGCCTTTATACGATTATCCAATCAATTTTAATCAATCCACAATGCTTAAATTACAAAAAAAAATCGTCAAAAATTCCTTGAGGAAGTTTGGAGGTTTTAGTCCAGTCTGCTTTTTTTGTGAGTCCTGTCACGATCTGTTGCAGAATGATCTTTTTCGCGGGTCTCAAGCTGTGCATGATTTCCTGCAGCACATTAGCCAGCATAAAACTTTTGCAGTTATGTCTTCTAAAAAACAGGCCAAGCTGGGCGTTTGTCAATAACCAGCAACCCCTCGACTAACACACATGTTTCCCACATCCTCTTGTTCATTCTGCACAGGTGGGCAATGTGCTGGGCACAAGCTTTGCGAAGCTAAAGTCTGGGATTCCGTAGCCCTTGGTATTTCGTAACGTGTTTAATTTTACACCTCAGATCACCTTTGGGCATGGAAGTCACATTAGTTTTCCAGGCATCCGTTCTTTTGACGCCACAATTTGGCATAGCTACTTAGCAACAAACTTTGGTGCTGAGGTGCGATAAATTCACACACTTGACGTTAATTTGGAATGTTTCAAAAATTCAAATGCTTATTGTGAAGAGACTGATGAGCTACAGGGAGTCTGACACAAGGTTCCAGGCAATCAGACTAGTAGGTTTTCATATAAACCGGATCATCCTTTGAAAACCAGTTGGAAAACAGTGGAAGGAATACACAATTATCGCGTGAGACTAAGATTCACATTCCCTGTTACATACAATAGAAACCAGGAATATGATTCCTACCTGTAAATGTGTTCTTGGGTTACAAGGGTTACAAGGATACCTGTAAACGTGTTCTAGTACTAGTAGTAAGAAAAGAAAGGACTCTGCTGGCAGTGGTTACACGGCCAGCTTGATTTAGTGAGGGGGTTACGTAGGTGCCCGCACCAGGCACGTCAAAGGAGGGCACCTAAATCTACTCATGACATGCAAACATGCCCAAATTTTGCACCCTCAATGGTACATGACTATACGATCAATTGGTGCAATTTGCAAGTTTACACAAGATTTAAAAGCTTTATTCATTTTTAATACGTATGCGTAATGATATCCGCTTTGAATGGGCAACTGCATGCCCTCAACTTGCGCCAAGGAGTGCTCCGCTTTTTTCCTCCGCAGTTGTTGCGTAAGTGAATTTTTCGGCAGACGAAGGGATGGAAAGGCACAACGCGCATGCACTTGGACACACACACACACACACACACACACACACACACACACACACACACACACACACACACACACACACACACACACACACACACACACACACACACACACACACACACACACACACGCACACGTACACGCACACGCACACGCACACGCGCGCGCACACGCACACGCACACGCACATTTACAGGCACACGCACACACACGCACACGCACACACACACACGCACACACACACACACACACACGACATGCACATACACATACACACAAACGCACATATGCGCACACACACACGCACACACATAGGCGCACGCACACAAACATACACACATAGGCACACGCACACACACACACATACACACACGCAACACACACACAGAGACACGCTCGCACACACACCCACACACACAGGCACACATATGCACATTCACACACACACACACACACACACACACACACACACACACACACACACACACACAGACACACAGCTATCAAAATTGCTGTTTAACTCTTCAGGGCCACGCACCTCATCCTGGCTTGCCCGTTTCCCACCAGCTACTGCCGCAAGAAGAGAGAAGGCCATGACCACACAGAATGTTGTCCCTACGGACCTCCAGCTGCAATTAGAGGAGTTGACTTCTGCCTTTGAGGAGAACACCAAGCTGTACTACGCAGGCCAGCCAAGACTGAGGTGGGCTAACTTAACCAATGGAATAAACCTCATATGATCACCAAACTTGAACTGCAGTTTCTCTGTTCTCTCCAAATACTGCAGTCTGGTGGCAAGAAGGGGCAATTGTGCAGCACAAACACATGCCGGTTATGAAGCACACGCACACACATACACAACCTGGTGCAGTCATCTCCTTTTGTGTGCAGTGACGATGCCTTTGATGCCATCAAACACAAGCTCAGCTCAACTGAGGACGCGTGGGAGGAAGCCACAGGGCGATTGCTTCCAGTCAGGGCCTCCAGACAAGTGGTGAGTATTGGTACTCTTGGTTGTGAAGAAGAGATTGTGCTACATTCTCACTAGGTCAAACGTGTTGAAGCTGAGACCGCATAGCTTCTTTGCATACGCAGAGAGTTGCAGGGTTTTGACCAACACCAAACTGAATTACGTGAACGTGAACGGAGAGTTTCCTGCTAGGAACACTGTGTAACCGCCGTTCATGAGTAGTACTGCAGCCCTGCCCAAACTTACATCATTTCATACTATGTAATGTCTCCTTAACTCTGCTTTTTTGTGTGCACACAAAATTTACCAAAGCGTATCAAGTTCAAAATGCATGCTCTTATGCTTGCAGACATTGCATTGATTTAAATAGATCACGTGCTCTGCCTGCTGCGCAGGGAGTTTCTGTGGCTGCCTTAGAAGGGCTCCAGCCTGCACAGGCACAGAATGGCGCATGGGGGCCTGTACAGGTACATGAAGGAGAGAGGAGCCTTCTTTCCTTGAGTGTTGATGCCTAATTTGAAGTGTTTATGGCAACCAACCTGTGGTAGTTGCATCTTCTTTTTACACTGAAAGTGTGCTTTGACGGCATAGGTGAGCTTGTAGTTCGATGAAGCTTGTTGCGTTGCAGCAACTAGCCATCAATTCAGCACATTATTGTGCCTGATCGTCAGGCTGCCTCCACGCTGTTTTCCACGTCTTAAGGCTTCATTTCCTCTGTTTGTCTGTTTGTCCTTCCCGCAGACTGCCAAGCACACCCTGCCCATGCTGAGCCTGGCTGCCCGCAACAGCAGGAAAGAAGTGCTGCATTGGCATGATGTGACCTTCAGCAACAACCTGCAAAAGCTGAACGGTGAGGTTTATGAGTGTGTGTGTGTGTGTGCGTGTGTGTGTGCCTGTCATGGCTGCCTACGATGTGTGTAAACATCTCGCTCAAAAAGAGACGACTACTTACTAAAGAAAGTTGCACTGTCAGGCTTGATGTGGCCGTCGCTGCTACCCTCAGGTAAATCTGTCTCCATGCACATAGTGTCGTCCTCTTGTAATCATTTTCTCGTGCCTGAACACAAGAGTTTGAACACATACCTAGTTTGTGCTTTGTTGGAGGGGAAGGGGCTTTACCTTAAGTAGTATTCGACACCTAATAGTATCAAAGGACGTAACAAATACAAGACAGTTCAGCAAGTATGGTCAACTTGGAGGCCTGGTTCCCATAATATGTCCCTTAAATAACCTGCGTCTTGATGTGAGCTGCTGCAGCAAAGAATTTTCCAGATTGCGCCTAGCTTTTGAGATTTTGCTGTCGTGGATTAGTATTTTTCATTTGTTGTTACTGCATGTTCATACCTCACACCTCACTTTGCCACTTCATTATACCTCATATCTCACAGGCCAAGTGTCTCTTGAAAGCCTTGCCTGGGTTGTTGAGCCAAAAATTGACGGCTTGGCTGTCAGTGCCACATACAAGGATGGCCTTTTGATTAAGGTAGGATCAGAGAAGGCTAACTTAAGCGTTAGATCAAAACACTTAGGAATGTCTTGTGGAGTTCCTTCCCCCTTCATGGAATTAATAATGGCGGCAGGCTGTGCAAATCGTTGCCAGCCAAGGCCACAAAGCTTAGTATAGCATTTCCTATCTATCATGTGTTTCTGTGCGCACTCGCGTACACACATACACATCGCACTCACATGCACACACGGAACACATCCAGCTCACCACTCGTGGAGACGGCGAAGTCGGGCAGGACGTCACACGGCACGCTCAGAACATCAAGGGTTTGCCCATGCAGCTGCAGCCCTGCTTTGCTTCACCCAGCCCTGCTCTTGCTGCTACCAATGGCAGCAACGGGACGAGGCCCCAAGTAGGGGGCCCTAAGCACCCACACTTGCTGGAGGTGTGTTGCGCGTGCTGGGGTTTTGGCCAATCTGTGTAATGTTGCTTTGCTGTTATTGCTGGGGACTCTGCTCACGTTCAGACGTTCAGACCTGGTGTATTACTACCTCGTGCTTTCTCATACCTGTTGCTGGTCCTGACCAGGCCCATGGCAAAATGTAAGTGAGTGGAGTACGTTGCAAAGATTGAGGTAGGGGCCATTAATTTACTTTCAAGATCATTTTGGGGAGAGGACAGGGAGTTGGACGGCTTGCTTCCTCGAATAATCGATAATGGAATAAAATATATACTATTATGTGATACAACTTAGGTATTCACTTGTTCCTTTTAAGCCTTTAGGAGACAGAATTGAGTGGTTTTATTAGGTATGACAAATTATTCTTCAACAATAGTCTCGAAATGGACATGCACCGCATTCGGTACAGCTCGGGTTGTTGAGGCTTCTATTTACTCTGACACAAGCACCAACAGGCGGGTGTTATTAACAAGACGTGTAACCTCCCTGCATAGATATGCAAGAGTGGATAATGTCATTCGTACGTGGAGTCGCACGTACAAGTGACCAAAGCCATAATTGGAGCCCTGTGTCAAAATTAGGCAAACAAGCTGTCAACCGCCCTTGCAGAGGGGGAACTTAAAAGGGGTAACGTAACGGGCGAAAATGGTAAAGCGGGTTGCGAAGGCCGGAAGAGCCTGCAGCCGGAACAGGAGTTTCTGGAGACCCCATGCTTAAATATGCATGTGCCATTAAAGGTGGTTTTACTCTGCCTATAACCTATGACTGATGACTGTTCAATGTTCAACCTTGCTCACCTGTCTCACAATATTTCTGAGCATTGAGTGCACTTCTTGTCCTGTGCGGAGTTTAGCAACTGGAGGTATTGTACATCTGTCACCCCACTTTCTTGAGGCTCCGCCCAAGGTATAGCAACTGAAGACGTTGCCCATCTATCTCCCCACTACTCTTGTTGCTCAGCCTTAGTAGGCACCTCTGGTCTACTGCTTCAGTGATCAGCCTGACCCCTTTCTCCTTCCTTTTGCCTCCATGTTCTCACACAGGTGCGTGGCGAGATCTACATGACCAAAGCTGACTTTCAGGCGTGCATGGGGAGCAAAGGACAAGCAAGCAGCAGCGGTAGCGGCCCTGCTGTGGAAAATGGCTCAGGGGGCAGTGCGGGCTCGACACAAGCAGCACTTGTGTCTGGTGTGGGCTCAAACCCGAGAAACACAGCAGCAGGAGTGGTGCGCAGCCAGAACCCCTGTCAGACGGTTGTCACGCAGCTCAGCTTCCTGGCTTACCAGTTGCTGTGTCCGCCAGGGAGGGACGGCAGCAGCAGTAACGAGCAGCAGTCCCTGTACCTGCTGCGCTCCCAGCACGACTCTCTGCAGTGGCTACAATCTGCTGGCTTCAACATCAGCAAAGACGCAGCGAGGTGAGGAAAGAAGGACAAGAGGTGTGCCATACTCCCTTTTAGGTGGACTTGGGATGATGAGCTGCCAACTTTTCTGTGCTGTAGCTGTACTGGACCAGCCAAAAAGGGCACCTGTATGCACTTATACACCTTCCATCCACCTTACGCGCTTTTTCTGAGTACCAGCACTAACTGACTACCGGCTAAAAAGGTGCCCATCTTGTGCCGCCTACGTGGTTTGTAGGTGCGACAGCTTCAGCGACGCGCTGGACACTGCAGAGGCTTGGATGGGAACCCGGGACCAGCTTGAGTACGAAGTAGACGGTGAGCAGCGAGTGGGTGCAGAGACAGAATGCCACACGAGTGCCACAGGCCTGACGTTTTTGAAGTTTGCATAGCGTTTGTAGTACCCTTTCATTTGGACATAACAGCAAGGTAGACCACAAGTCTACCCCATTCTGTGCAAGAACACAGACGTGGAGGTGCATGAGGTCATGCAAAGCACCTGAAACATCTCTTGCAAAGCAAAGGCAATCTAGCTTCTGTGACTTTTCTACTTGCTTACAACAGAAGTGCTACCTCTGAGCTACAAAGTGATTGCTTAGGGGAGCGCGACGACCAAATTTAGAAGGCATTTCACGGCTCACAGACAAGTAGGTGCCTATCCTTTCTCTATCGATCGCACCTGCATTCGCAGCAATTCAAACCTAATCTTGGAAGCAGTTTTCCTCCACCTCATTTTGATGGCGATTGCTTATGTCATGTTTGGTGCAGGCTGTGTGTTGAAGCTGGATGACCAAGCTGTGGCCGGGCAGCTCGGTGCCAAAAACACGGACCCCCTGTGGGCTGTAGCCTGGAAGTTCCCTCCCATGGGAACCACCACACGTGTCACAGATATTGCTCTCACCATCGGCAAGCAGGGCAAGGTGAGGATAGATACATGCGCAGCACATGAGGGTAGGCGTACAGCTTGCGCTCATGCATACACACAGAATCTACTCGCACGCAGGGTTGGCCAATACCATAATACCATACACTTACAGTGTATGAGCAAGGATATAAGAAGCAGAATGAGTTGCTTATCCACACAAACGGTCATGCATGCACGCAAATTTTGTACGACCCTGGCCAACCTCAAGCATAGAGCATCAGCATATTTCAATCAATTCATAAAGCAAGGTCATTTGTAGGGTTGGCCCTAACCGTGTATCACCTTTTCAAATACCGTATACCGTCAGTTCGGGACCACACTTTAAAATGGTCAATTAAATTTTTTATTTCAGTTCATGAGGGGGTCTGGGGATTAATTTTTGAGTTCGAGGGCACATCGGGAGGGCCCTGTTGGGAATTAATTTTTGAAGAGCCCCCCTTTGAATGCTGCCTGTGCACTGCTAATGCTATTTGTTGAAGAGGCTGAAGCTGTGGCTGCTGAGGCTGATGCTGCACAGTGCTCAGAAGCAAGGAAAGAGAGGTGAGGGGTTAACATGCAGCAGTACCCACACAAAGGGGCAAACGCAAATGGAGAAAGAGAAGGAGGCTTGTTGGATCTGCATGCACAGGCGCCCCACGGGCCTCTTCATCACAGTTTGTTCCTTGCCTTTGCCTCTTGCTTCCTCTGCCAGCTCCTGAGCTGCCTCTCCCTCTGCAGCTTCTCACGGTCCCGCTGCTGAGCAGCCAGCCTTTCAGCTGGGGACTGAGGCTTCAAGAACAGGGCCAGGGGGTTCATTCACACTGGCGCGCTTGGAGCTCATTTTTTAAATCACCCTTGAAACCGCTATAAATAATTTATTTATCACTACGAATTCAGTTCGGAGAGGGCCCTGAGAATTATTAAAAAATTTCGTTTTCTGACAAAAATTTCCAAAGTGGTCGTAAACGAACGGTATACCGTATGTATATAAGTATACACCGTAATAAAACGTATTCCGTATACGGAGAATCAGTAGCCTTCAGATTTAAATCATAATGGGCTCATTTTGTAGCTCTTGAAGCGCTGTACACCTATATCCAATTTAGTTGTGCCAAGAATTAAAGTTTGAAGGGCTAGGCCTGTCCAAAGCCAGAAAGACCCCAGAATGGCCATTTCCATGCAAAAAGAAGCCCAACTACTTTAACCACTAGTCATTGATAAAACATCGTGATTGATGCAAACACGTGCATTAATATAAAATGGGAAGCAAAGGGAGTGCTCAATTGAAGGAGTTGCAAAGAAAAAAATGACCCCAAAGAGCGAAAAAGACTGTTCCTGCGGGGGTGCAAACCTGAGTCTGGGGTGTAATACAATTAAATTACGGTTTTGTACCGTATTTTTTCGGAAATACAGCGTACCCAGTCATTTGTGTACGAGAGTAGTGATGGAAGATATGTAGTGATGGAAGTAGCAATGTAGGCAATGGAACACCTTATTGTTGAAACATGAGGGCGTAAACGGCTTTGGAACTACAGGGCAAAAAACTTGTTATGTGCCAAAATTCTGCTTTTGCCTGTGCTGCCTTGTTGCAAGTAGGGCAAAATAAGGGCACCTGCGGCATAAGAACTAGAGAAGAAACCTTTTAGCATAATTTACTATTATGCGCAAACAAGAAACATAAAGTTACAGCCTTACTGTTGGACTCGCCTCCGTTTGATGATGTGAGTGTGCTAGACTGTAGAGATTTTTGCTGCGTCTCCCTGACAAATGTGGTGAGCGCATTCTGCAAGTGATCGTTAGATAAATCCAGGGACGGGTTTCTCTGGGGGTGGGAGGCAATGTAGCAAGCATTGTTACATGTGTGGTACAGGAATTGGTTAGCCTCTCTACTGCAAGGAGGGGGTAATTATCCCTGGGGAGCTGGTTTATAGTGGAGTTAGTATAATAGAAATACACAAATTTCCTGATTTCCTGATTTCTCTATTAGGCAGCAGCTCACAGACACGGGCGAGCTTGGGGCCCGTGTCCTCCGCGCACTTCATTCAACAGCATCATGGTACTACACTTCCATTCTGGTCCTTGTTTGGTTTTGTGGGCCTCCTTTTAGACCTTATACTGGTCTCAGCACACATTTGTCCACACGTTGAAATAATAAAGGTGACACCCATCGCTATTTTGGAGCCTGTCAGCGTTGGAGGAGTAGTTGTCAGGCAAGCGAGCTTGGCCAACGTCACCCTTGTGCGGGTGGGTGCTGGCTTTCCCGCGTTGCTGCTGCTTTCCCTGCTCGCCCAATCTTGCTTAGCAACGTGCTTGCGACTAGGAGTGCAAACAGTCATTTTGAGGTCGACCTTTGTGTTTTGCAAATTTGCACTGGCATGCTTTTTGTTTATCCCCTTATTTTTGTAAGCTTGCCGTAACGATGTGTCATCTGCAGATCCGTACGCACCAGCACTTACACGTGCACAAATAAACACACACACAGGGTATGGGTTTGCACATCGGTGACCTGGTGGTCTTGATCCGTGCAAATGACGTCATTCCCAAGATAGAAGGCGTGGTGCCTGGCCAGAAAAGGCGTCCTGGCAGTAAAGAGTGGCAGCCTCCTAGTCAATGCCCTGCGTGCTCGTGAGTCGTGTCCTGTGCTGCGTTTGCCAAGCTTTCACAATTTAGTGGTGGGTGTTAAATTATACCCAAATTTGTAAGTGTGTGTGTGTGTGTGAGAGAGAGAGAGAGAGAGAGAGAGAGAGAGAGAGAGAGAGAGAGA
>Ga0307968_1000846_pt1:0-22500 | contig 23675 bp, 27 predicted proteins | sample OrgLakmetagen650_FD_201834 | JGI IMG/M metagenome (GOLD analysis project Ga0307968, IMG submission 201834) | Saline water microbial communities from Organic Lake, Antarctica - #650 | ecosystem: Environmental > Aquatic > Non-marine Saline and Alkaline > Saline | place: Antarctica: Organic...
AATCCTTCTCATACAATGCGTTGCTGATAGCCCTACAGGTCCATGCAATCCTTCTCATGCAATGCATTGCTGATAGCCCTACAGGTCCATGCAATCCTTCTCATGCAATGCATTGCTGATAGCCCTACAGGTCCATGCAATCCTTCTCATGCAATGCATTGCTGAATAGCCCTACACGCTCCTCCTCATGCAGCACATCAACAACATTCCCATGCAACTGTCCACATCCAATGCATCACTAATAGCCATGCACACTGCTCCTCATGCAACACATCAACATCCGCCACGTGCAGTGGTGCTCAGACAACACATTCCTAGGGTTGGCCAGAACTGTATATATACACCGTATATGCAGGGTTGGCCCAAACCGTATGACCGTATATTTGCCGTATCCTCGGTACGCCGTATATCCGGTACCGTGTTTGATATTTCTGACCGTATATGACCGTATATGGACCGTATTTGCTGGTGGTACACCCCAGACTCAGGTTCAATTCCTTGCAAAAGCTTGCTCTTTTTTGTCCAATTTTTTTTCACGGCTTTCTGAACTAAGCATTCCCTTACTACTTACTTTTATGCATGTATTTGCATTAAATACTTTGTATAATGTATGGTTATGGTAGTTAAGCCTCTCTTTACACTGAAAAATGCCACTTTTTGGTCTTTTTGGCTTTGAGCAGGCCTAGCTCCCCAGCCTTTCATTTTTTGGTATGAAACATTGGTTCATGCGTGCTCAGCTTTTCAAGAGCTACAAAATGACCCCCTTATTAATTAATTCTGAGTGTATCAAAATTTCCTTACATACGGTATATACGGTTGTACGGTGTATATACGGTCATATACGACATATATACGGTATATGGAAATCCCATAAACGGTTTGGGCCAACCCTACGTATATGACCGAATTTCAAATGATTTCCCTGCCAATAATACCGTATATACGCCGTATAGGTATATGGCTCTGGCCAACCCTACACATTTCCAATAGCTTTACATACTCCTTCTCATTAAGAAAACAACAACAGCACCATATATAGGGTTGGTCAGAACCATATATGTACGGTGTATATACGGTGTTTTTTGCAGGAAAATCACCATACATACGGTCATGTACGGTGTATATATACGGTTCTGGCCAACCCTAACCATATAGTGATCTTCATACGACAAATAAATATAAGCCCCATATAGTGATCTTCATACGACAAATAAATAAAACAACAACAGCACCATATATATAGTGATTTTCATACGACAAATAATATAAGTCCCATGCAATGCTCCTCATTAAACACAGCATGAATGCCCCTCTGCAATTTTCATATTCAAGCAGCTTATTTAGGGCACCGGTCATATGACCACAGCATTGCATACTTTGAAGTGGCGCATGCACATTTCACAAGTCTCAAGCAGCAATTTGGGGACAGACCATGCTCATCGTGGGTTTTCATGTCCTTAACAGGATCCTCGTGAAAAATAAGTCTCATGCAAGCTGGTCGCTCTGACTTCTTGTTACATGCATAAGGATCATAACTCCTTATACTGACATATAACTCCTTATACTTACATATAACCCCTTATACTTACATATAACTCCTTATACTTACATCCCACGAAAAAATTACGACGCACTGCTACGCTGCTGCGCTCATGTTTCCTTGCAGGCAGCAGATTGGAGGCAGAGACCCCTTCCTGATGACTTTATTGAGTACGCTAGGGCTGATGTGCGCTTCTTGCTTTACCTGAGCGCTGTGCTAAGGTGAGTTTTTTCATCATATGTAGGGTTGGCCAGAAATATGCAGACTTTTTTGAGTACGCTAGGGCTGACGTGCGCTACTTGCTTTACCTGAGCGCTGTGCTAAGGTGAGTTTTTTTTTATCATATGTAAGGTTGAAAAAAAAATATGCAGACTTTTTTGAGTATGCTAGGGCTGACGTGCGCTACTTGCTTTACCTAAGCGCTGTGCTAAGGTGAGTTTTATCATCATATGTAGGGTTGGCCAGAAATGTATGCAGACTTTTTTGAGTACGCTAGGGCTGACGTGCGCTACTTGCTTTACCTGAGCACTGTGCTAAGGTGAGTTTTATTTTATCATATGTAAGGTTGGAAAAAAATATGCAGACTTTTTTGAGTATGCTAGGGCTGACGTGCGCTACTTGCCTTACCTGAGCGCTGTGCTATGGTGAGTTTTTTCATCATATGTAGGGTTGGCCAGAAATATGCAGACTTTTTTGAGTACGCTAGGGCTGACGTGCGCTACTTGCTTTACCTGAGCGCTGTGCTAAGGTGAGTTTTTTTTATCATATGTAAGGTTGAAAAAAAAATATGCAGACTTTTTTGAGTATGCTAGGGCTGACGTGCGCTACTTGCTTTACCTGAGCGCTGTGCTAAGGTGAGTTTTATCATCATATGTAGGGTTGGCCAGAAATATATGCAGACTTTTTTGAGTACGCTAGGGCTGACGTGCGCTACTTGCTTTACCTGAGCGCTGTGCTAAGGTGAGTTATTTCATCATATGTAGGCAAAGTGCGTCACGCCTAAGTTAGTCTGCTCAGCCCCACTACCCCCCCTCCCCCTGCTCAACCCCCATGTTCAACCTTCCATGCTCAACACTCCTATGCCCTCCCCCCATATCCAACACTCCTTTGCCCTCAACCCCCATATCCAAACCCCTCGTGCTCAACCCCCCCCCATGCTCGATTTCCATACTCAATTCCACTGCACTCAACTTCCATGATCACTCATCCTATCAAAACCGCACGCGCACGCCAAAACGCGAATGTATACAGTCAAGAGCTCTGCGACCAAGCACCCCTCGCCGGCACACAGGAGAGTCACCGCCAACCCCCAAAGCCACAGCAGCAGCAGCAGCAGCAGCAGCTTGCGACAAATTCTGTCTCTGCTGCAACATCTCCCATGTACACGCCCACGCCTACACCTACACCCATACCCACACCCGCACCCACACCCACATCCACATCTGCACAAGCACCCACATCCACATCCACACCCACTCCCTTGCCTCCACGACTCGCCACCGCCCTCTACCACTCCCAGCTCTTAACCCTTCAGCTGTATTCTAAGCCACGCCACAGCACAGTTGTGCGTGCGGCGGCAGCAGCGTTGCTGAGACGTGCGGCTGGACGGCAGCAGCAGGTTTGTGTGCTTGTGTGTGTTGTGTGTGTATGTGCTTGTGTGTGTGCATGCGTGTGTGTATATCTGTGTGCGCATGTGTGCTTGTAAGTGTTTGCCTGCGTGTGCATGTGTGTGTGTGCTTGTGTGTGTGCATGCGTGTGTGTAAATCTGTGTGCGCATGTGTGCTTGTAGATGTTTGCCTGCGTGTGCATGTGTGTGTGTGTGAGTGTGTGTGTGTGTGTGTGTGTGTGCGCGCGTTCTTGTGAATGCATGTGTGTTTCATAACTCCGTGTCTGCACATCAAAGAGTGTGCATGTGTGTGTGTGTTTGTGTGCGCGTGTATGTGCGTGTGAATGTTAGTTTGCATGTGTGTTTTTTGTGTATAAGTATGTGTGTGTGCATTTTTGTGAATGCATGTGTGTTTCATAACTCCGTATCTGCACATCAAAGAGTGTGCTGACGTCTGTGTGATGCCTGCCGTGCCTCAACAGTGCCAAGCACCGCAGCAGATGTATTCAGCCATTCTGCCAAATACATAGTGTTAAGGGTACATACACGCCAAATACGACCATATGGCAATACCCTTGTTCGAATACTGTATACCTGTACATTATTTACACGTATACATGTATGCTTCTGGCTGCAAAATGTTGGATTTGGATGAACCTCACGCATAAACAATAGCATACAATTATGATTGGCCAGAACCATATATATATGCACCGTATATGACCGTGTATTTGGCGATTTCCCTGCCAAAATTACCGTATATACACCGTGTATAATATTTGGCTCTTGCCAACCCCACATACAATGCCCTCTTGAAACACTGCATTGCACACCTCCTCTTACCCAGGACTCCTCCCAGCGCACAACCACACCCCTGGCCCACCACCAAACGCAAAGTGACAGCATCGACGAATGCTGCACTGCACCCGCAACGAGCCACACGCACCCACGCCTTGTACATCCCACAGATAGACAGGCTGCTGCTGATCAGGAAGAGCGCTTCATACAGGCTGCTGATGATGATCAAGAAGTGCGGTCCATACAGCAGGTGTGCACTAAGCAGCCAGCACTAGTCAGGGCATGCATGTGACGATCAGGTTGCAGCTGATTGTGTTTGGCTCAATGGCCAGAAAAAACAGCCCTGATCAGCTTTCGTATGGAGCGCCTGTGTGGAGAGATCATGCTGAAGCTGATTGGCAAAACAACAACAGCCCGCCTAGAATGGCTTAATGACCAGAAAGGACAGCCCTGATCAGCTTTCTTATGGAGCGCCTGTGTGGAGAGATCATGCTGTAGCTGATTGGCAAAACAACAACAGCCCGCCTAGAATGGCTTATTGACCAGAAAGGACAGCCCTGATCAGCTTTCTTATAGAGCGCCTGTGTGGAGAGATCATGCTGTAGCTGATTTGGTGTAACAACAACAGCCTGTCTTGTATGGGGTGCATGTATGGATCTATTGGGCTGTAGCTGGTTGAGCGCAGCAGCCCACTCAGCGCAGTACGCACAAAACAGGCAGCACACACACACACACACTCACAAACACACACACACAGCTCCTTTGCATTGCACGCTGCTTGTTTGCGTGACGTTTGTGTTGCTTCTTTAGCCTAGCAATGCAAATGCACCCCAATTGTGTTGAGGTTATATATCAGAGGTCTTACATCCTATTGGCAAGCAAACGCGTTGGTTTGCCAATAGGATGTAAGACCTCCGATCTTTAACCTCAACAAATTGTTTCTAAAAAAGGGTGCTTCTGCACTCACTCACGCACTCACAAACACACACACATACACACGCAGGCAAATGTAGAACAGGATCAGTCTGCCCAGGAAATGCCACTGCCCTCCATATTACAGCAGCAGCAGCAGCAGCAGCAGCAGCAGCAGCAGCAGCAGCAGCAGCGGCAGCAGCAGCAGCAGCAGCAGCAGTCCAGCGCAGGACATCAGGATGACCGAAGCAGCTCCCTAAATGCCACCACCAGCACCAGCACCAGCGCCACCACCACCTCCTTTACTCTGGCTATCAACAATATTGAATCACGGATGCATAAAGAATACAGAAGACCTCAAGTACGTGTTTTGTGTTGTTTAATGTACCCGTCGCTCATTTTATTTTCCTTCCTAGTATCCGAACTGTGTTGTGCCTAACAACTCAGTGGCTCTCCTTCTCTTCGGAGTGTGTTTGCTCATTATATTGTCCTTTCTGGTATCCGAACTGTGTTGTGCCTAACACCTCAGTGGCTCTCCTTCTTTTTGAAGTGTGTTTGCTGATTTTATTTTCCTTTAGTATCCGAACTGTGTCGTGCCTAACACCTCAGTGGCTCTCCTTCTCTTCAGAGTGTGTTTGCTCATTTTATTGTCCTTTCTGGTATCCGAATTGTGTTGTGCTCATCACCTCAGTGGCTCCCCTTCTCTTTGAAGTGTGTTTGGAGCGGTTGCAACGGTCGTGGCTCTTAGGACATCGGCATCAGATGCTTGCAAATGGTCCATGTTTGTGTCTGTTTGCACACAGGCCGGACAAGGAGGCCGTGCCACTAGTGTGGCCGTCCCAAGGAAGGACATGCCTGACCCAGAGGTGCACAGGTGACCAAGGCTTTCTTATATATTATTAATTTTAAACTGTAATCCATTTTTTATCCAAAAAAAGGGAAGGGAAGCTTTCAATTGATTTTAAACTGTGACCTATAATTGTCCAAAGACAGGGAAGGGAGACTTTCGATTCACTCTGAACTGTGACCCATTCTTGATTCAATAACTGGGAAGCTGCCCAAAGAAAGGACGCGTCTGAGCCTGAGCTGCACATGTGACAAAGGGAGACTTAATGATGAGCTTCATTGTCACTAATTGTCCAACTGATTGTCATTCTGGGACGGTTCAGTGCGGCAGGGAGTCAGGGAGTCAGAGAGAAAAGGATGCCTGACCCTGAAGTAGGTATACAAAGGTTACAGAGGTTACAGTTTAGCCATCAGTCAAGAAGTGTGACTGCTAGGCTGCGTACATAATCACTGTTGAAATGTAATATTTTATCTAATTAAAACAAAAAGTCTAGGGATCTTTGAGAAGTTTAAAATTAATTATCCTATTTTGATATAGCTATCGGTATATATTTATAAATCTATATATGTATACCCTTGGGTATACAGAATGCAGATGGGTTCGTGAGCCATCCATGAATCCACAATTGCGGTATAAGCTAGAAAGGATCGTTGAAAGGGACAGATGCCCTATTTTACGCAGGGAAGTCAGATTTGGGGGGGAATGGGTGGGAACAGGTGATATTAGGGTTGGTCATCTGGCACAGTGCATCCCTTGCTCTGTCACAACTTGCACTCACAGTGAAGTGCGTCATAGGCTGAAGAATATTTCCAAAGATCTGGGGCGACACCGTCTGATAGGAACAGATGGAACAAGTCAGTCAGAAGGGGAAGCAGGACGTTTTCAGTGTTTGTTCGAAATGCATCTCTCGCTCTGTCACAATTTGTACTCACAGTGAAGTACGTCATGGGCTGCAAAAGGAAAGTCCCGTGCTTTCCAGACTTAAGTGTTTTTTTCCATAATGTGTGGGAAGCGGTGTTAATGCAGCGTGTCTGAACTGTACTCCCTGTCGGTTTCGTTTCGTTCAGTTCGGATTAGAAAGGCCTCCAATTTAGCCTGGCATCCAATCCAATCCAATCCGATCCAATCCAGCCTGGAATCCAATCCAATCTTATAAATCCAATCCAGCCTGGCATTCAATCCAATCCAATCCAGCCTGGCATTCAATCCAATCCAATCCAATCCAGCCTAGCATCCAATCCAATCTAATCCAATCCAATCCAGCCTGGCATCCAATCCAATCCAATCCAATCCAATATAATCCAATCCAATCCAATCCAATCCAATCCAATCCAATCCAATCCAATCCAGTACAATCCAATCTATTCCAATCCAGCCTGGAATGGCTGCTCAACCAACGTTCCAAGGTTTACTAGATTTACAAAAAAGGCCTTCAGTCAGGGAGTGCAACTGCTAACCTGCTCTTACACAGCAATTAGTTAATAACCTGCTCTTACACAGCAATTGGTTATTAAGTTATTAACCTGCTCTTACACAGCAATTAGTTAATAGTTAGGAGGAAAATATAAAGCTTGTTATTGTTCTGGCTTAAGAAAGTAGGCATATCATAGTTTTGGATTACAAAGGCCTCCAGCCTGGCATGGCTGCTCAACATAGTGCACACGGTCATGTATGCTCAACCTATGTATGCTCAACATATGTATGCTTGCTCATGCTCAACCTAGTACACTCACTGTTATGTATGCTGTGTGTGTGTGTGTGTGTGTGTGCATCATCAACCTATGTATGCCCACTCATGCTCAACCTAGTTTACTCACTGGCGTGTGTGCTCAACCTAGTACACTCCCATGTATGCTCACTCATGCTCAAACAACCTAGCACTCATGCTCAACCTAGTTTACTCACTGACGTGTGTGCTCAACCTAGTACACTCACTGTTATTTGCATGCTGTGTATGTGCATACTAACTCACTATTATGTGCATGCTGTGTATGTGCATACTAACTGTTGTGTGCATACTGTGTATGTGCATACTAACTCACTGTTATGTGCATACTAACTCACTGTTATGCGCATACTAACTCACTGTTATGTGCATACTAACTCACTGTTATGCGCATACTAACTCACTGTTATGTGCATGCTGTGTGTGCATCGCAGGCTGTATTGGCGGCTGCTGTCACTGTGTGATTGGAGGGACTGGCAAGCACGTAAAGGTACTTTTTACTCACGCCGTTAATTGCGTCCTGTATGATTTTTAACAAGCACCGTTACTTGCGTGCTTTATGACTCTTAACAAACACTGTAATATGCGTCCTGTGTGACTTTTAACAGGCACCTTTAATTGCGTCCTGTATGAGTTCTATTACGTTTGCATCGTGAGATAGCAGTGGATTATTTACAAGGCCGGGTCACAACTGCTAAGGAACTAGTCCTCATAACTGCCCAGAAAAAGAGGGGAAAAATATGTATACGTGTAAATGTATATAATAAATAGAAAGGTAGTAAAATTAAACCCAAACTAAGAAGGAATAGCAGTTGTGAGGACCAAGTAAATAAAAAGATGGAGAAACTGGAGAGGAACACAGATAAAAAGCAAGAGTGCTATGAGAGATATCACTCTGCTTCACTTCAAGAACTTGAGTTCAAGTGCTACACACTGAACTCAGCAGTTTTAACAAACACCTTTAAATGTGTCATGTGTAATGTGTGTGTCAGGTATGACTTTTTACTCACACCATTAATTGCAGCATGTGTGACCTTTCATATTTACCGTAAATTCATGTATGATTTCTTACCCACACCGTTAATTGCGTCATGTATGACAAGCCTATGATCTTTATTTTGAGCAATAAATGGCAGCGATACTCAATAGATCTAAAGCACACATACTCACGTTTAAGTATGATCTTTATTTTGAGCAACCAATGGCAGCAATATTCATAGATTTAAATGCACACATACGCACACTGTAATTTAAAGCACACATACACACACTGTAGTGTGATATTTATTCTGAACAATCAATGGCAGCAATGTTTTTGGATCCAAAGCACACATACACACAATTCAGTAAAACAAGGCAGGTCAACACTACTGTGCAACAGCGTGGGAATTGTGTTTCTGTATGATCGTCACATCACTACATTTGCAACTGCATGCAGAACACCCTACCAGGCCCCTAATCCATAACTTAAACAACAACCCGCACAAATAATGGACACGTGCATTTTGAACACGTGCACATACGCACACGTGCATTTTGATCAGTTGCCTCCAACCACTTACACATCACTAAACACAGCTGCTCAAATTGTATGGGCGCACAGCTACAAAAACCCAGTTGCTGCGCTGATGGCAATTGCACCAGCCGCTGCATCCCACAACTGGCACAATTAAACAAATAAACAATTAAACGATTAAACAATTAAACAATCAAACAATTAAACAATTAAACAGGTCACCATCGTGATTCCACAGCTGCAACCAAGCGCTGCACTATCCTAACCTGCACTATCTTACGAGCACTATCCTACTAGCTCCTCACCCTGCACTGCCTTACCCTTCTAGTCTGCACTACTTAACCCATCTAGTCTGCAATCAACGAGGCCATTTCTTGCGTGGTAAACTCTTCTAGTCTGCACTACTTAACCCATCTAGTCTGCAATCAACGAGGCCATTTCTTGCGTGGTAAACTCTTCTAGTCTGCACTACTTAACCCATCTAGTCTGCAATCAACGAGGCTATTTCTTGCGTGGTAAACCCTTCTAGTCTGCACTACTTAACCCTTCTAGTATGCAATCAAAGAGACCATTTCTTGCATAGTAAACACATTAAGAACATGAGAACGTGCAAAACACCCTCCCAAATGCTGCCCTGTTGGCGCTAGCACGAGCCGCTGCCTGACGCAACCTTTGTCACTTTTTCTTTAACAAATAAAGTATGCAACCTCGGTCAAGGATTACACTTCCTGTTTCGTTTGAGGCATAACAAGACCTTATTCATTTCTTACACCCTTATTTCACTTGATTCATTTCTTACAGCCTGACACCCGCTATTCATTTCTTACAGCCTTACACCTTTGAGTCATCTCTTACAGCCTTACACCCTTGATTCATTTCTTACACCCTGGATTCATTTCCAACAGCCTGACACCCTTGAGTCATCTCTTACAGCCTTACACCCTTGATTTCTTACACCCTTGATTCATTTCTTACATGCACACGCGCAGATGATGAGGGCGTACAGTACACCCTCCCGGATGCGGCCCTTTTGGCACTAGCGCGGGCTGCCCCTACAACACCTGCCGCTGTGGTGGACGTATTGCACATGCATGCCCCAGAGCCTGCGACAGGCAAGGGGGAAGAGCTAATGTCACGTGCTCCCTTAGCGCAGGTATGCAGGTGTGGGTGTGGGTGTTTGTTTGGAATGTGTGTGTGTTATACGTAATGCATGTAATGCACGCGCATGCCACAGAGCCTGTGTGGGGCAAGGGGGAGGAGGAAATTGTGCTCTTTGCAGGCAAGTGGGAGTGGGTATGTGGGTATAGGTGCCGGTGCGCGAGTGGAGATCATGCATAATAAAACAATAAATGACGATGCGACCGTTTAAGAAAATGACGACGTTGACTGAATGAGATGCTCTGGACAAAACAGTAACTTTATTGACCCAGGGAGGTCATATATTACATACACGTAAACACTCACACAAAAGTGCACGCATACACGTACATGTGCTCTGTGCACACGCGCGCGCACGCACACACACACACACACACACACACACACACACACATGATTAGGCAGGCGTGCTCGCGGCGGCTATCAGAGACGCGCAAGCTCATGCACCCCATCACACATCCTCAGCCCATGGGGGTGCTGCAAGTACTATTTCCTCTGAAATCCCACACCACAGTCCTTATGCCCATGACGAAGGTAATGGTCACTGGTCTGTGGCAGCTTCCAACAGCCTGCTTCTATTACTTAGTGCTTGGTAGCGTAGTATAACCATGCTACTGTGTAATTACATCTAGTTAATTTGAGTCACTATCTAGTTTCTCTCCGTCTCTCTCTCTCTCTCTCTCTCTCTCTCTCTCTCTCTCTCTCTCTTTCCTTCTTTCCTATTCTCTCCTCTTCCTCCCTACACGTGCACACGTGCACACACAAGCACATGGACGCACACGCGCACACACATAAACGTACTCACTCAGACACACACTCACACTCACACACAGAGAGTCTCAACAAGCTGTACACTAATCTGGGGCACACACACAGACCCCCAAAAGGCTCTGGCTTCGATGCTCTGCCTCCAGAAAAAAGACAGTGAGTGTGTAGCTATACTTTGTTTGCAATGTTGAATACCCTAGACGGGGAGTCACAAAGACAAAGAGGGAGGAAAAAGTAAAATTCAAACCAAGATCGAAACACAGAGACATAGGTAGATTAAAAAACAAGGGTGGGTGCTTAATACTCAAGTAAATGTCTGGCCAGACGAAAAACAGCAAAATATTAGGGCATTGCCGTTAAATGCCTCCACAAGCAATAGCAGCAGGATGTGATTTTGTTGTGTGTGCTCGTGCATGCGTGTATGTGTAGGCATGTGTATGTATGGGTTTGTGTGTGTGTATGTGTGTGTGTGTGCCTTTTGTGTTGCACATTGAACAACCAAAGCATCAATGTACTGCACTGATTAATAGCACTTCAATGTACCAAACGTCAGCTGTCTTGCTCTTCAGAACATTGCAGAGCAACATACTTCACATTAACGTGCATTCACAATGCACACCTGCATTCATACACGTACGCATTCACATACACTCATACATATACTCGTACTCATACTCATACACATACTCAAACACATACTCATACACATACTCGTTCACAATGCACACTTGCACTCATACACGCAGGCAAATGATCAAAAAGTTCAGCTCGAAAGGAGTGGTGAGTGCTTGTCAGTCTTGACTGCTTACTTATAGTAGGTACTTGACCCCCCTACCTCTTCCACCGTTTTAAGACCCTTTTCAAAAGAGGGTGCTGGATGTGAGGGAGCCCTTACTGCTTACACACAGAAGACTGAATTGTAGGGTTGGCCAGAACCGATTATCTGTACCGTATATGACCATTTGTATGGTGATTACCCTGCTAAAAATACTGTATGTACACCGTAAATACCTATAAATGTATGGTGGCCAACCCTACTGAAATCTAATATTGCTGTTTGTCTTCCTGTAAGGCCCTTGCTAAACGGAGTGGTGAATGCAGATTGCACACTGCTTACACGGAAGACATAATCATGAGATTTCTGTTTGTCTTCCTGTAAAACCCTAGCCAAACCAGTGGTGAATGCAGTGTGTGTGTGTGTGTGTCCTAAAGCAGGTATGTGATATCCTCTACTTCCCCTTTGAAACCACTTGGCAAAAAGGAACAAGCAGAATTTTGAAACGGGGCAGTGCTGGCTCCATACTGAGATTAGGTGTGTAAGCCTCCCTTGGTCTGAGATTAGGTGTGTTAGCCTCCCTTGGTCTGAGATTAGGTGTGTTAGCCTCCCTTAGTCTGAGATTAGGTGTGTTAGCCTCCCTTAGTCTGAGATTAGGTGTGTTAGCCTCCCTTAGTCTGAGATTAGGTGTGTTAGTCTCCCTTAGTCTGAGATTAGGTGTGTTAGCCTCCCTTGGTCTGAGATTAGGTGTGTTAGCCTCCCTTAGTCTGAGATTAGGTGTGTTAGCCTCCTTTAGTCTGAGATTAGGTGTGTTAGCCTCCCTTGGTCTGAGATTAGGTGTGTTAGCCTCCCTTAGTCTGAGATTAGGTGTGTTAGCCTCCCTTAGTCTGAGATTAGGTGTGTTAGCCTCCCTTGGTCTGAGATTAGGTGTGTTAGCCTCCCTTAGTCTGAGATTAGGTGTGTTAGCCTCCCTTGGTCTGAGATTAGGTGTGTTAGCCTCCCTTAGTCTGAGATTAGGTGTGTTAGCCTCCCTTAGTTTGAGATTAGGTGTGTTACCCTCCCTTAGTCTGAAATTATGTGTGTTAGCCTCCCTTAGTCTGAGATTAGGTGTGACAGCCTCCCTTAGTCTGAGATCAGGTGTGTTAGCCTCCCTTAGTCTGAGATTAGGTGTGTTAGCCTCCCTTAGTCTGAGATTAGGTGTGTTAGCCTTCCTTGGTCTTCTAACACATGGAAAAACAGAGGCATTTGCTCCTCTCACTGTGAGCAGGTGGACGAAAATTGTCAGATACTGTCCCTCCTCAATCTTCTAAAATTAAGAGAAGCAGTGAAATCCGCTCCTCGCATCAAGAACACACACACACACACACACGCACGCACGCACGCACACATATACACACACACACATACACACATACATACACACACACAAACACACACACACATACACACACACATACACACACACACATACACATTTAGGTGTACGAGAACTGTCAGATGCTGTCCAAAACCGGCGAACTACTATGCCATACTGATAGGTGTGTGTGTGTAAGCTCAAGTGCCCTTTGTCAGACATGAGAGCCTTCTGCCACCTTCTGAACCATGAACGCACTCTCTGACGCTCTGTGCTGTGCCTGAAAGCCTTATGCCACCTTCTGAACCATGTAGGCACTCTTTGACGCTCTGTGCTATACTGTTATACCCGACAGCCGTATGCCACCTTCTAATTCATGAACCTACTGTCATTCTGGCACTCAGTGCTAAACCTGGCAGCCTCCTGATATATATATATATATATATATATATACTGCCTGGCACTCAGTGCTATACCTGGCAGCCTTCTGACCTTAAAGTGTACTGCCTGATGCTCTGTGCCATGACCATAGTTGGGTGCAGAATCCAATGGATAAGGGAATCTAGGGCTGCTGCTGAGACTGTGTCTTCCACACGTCTCAGTCGTTTTCTTTGCGACTTTTGTATCAAAGTATTGAATGTTTTGGTCGTTTTTCATTGCAACTTTCGTATCAAATGTCTTGATCGTTTTTCTTTGCGACTTTTGTATCGAATGTCTTGGCCGTTTTTCTTTGCAACATTTGTATCAAATGTCTTGGCCGTTTTCCTCACGACTCTTGTTTCAATTGTCCTGGTTTTTTTTGCAACTCCTGATTCAAATGTGCTCAGCTCTTTTTCCTTGCACCCAATCAACGGACGTGCTAAATTGCCTTTTCTTTTCTGCAAAAATGCCGCACACGCCTGACTCCTTTGTAATGCATAGAAGCAAGGAGGTGGAGAATCACATAATTGCACACGCACCTGACTTCTTTGTATTGCTTAGGAGCAAGGTGGATGGTATCAAAGAAGTCTCACACGATCCTGACTCCTTTGTATTGCTTAGGAGCAAGGAGGAGGAGAATCACATAAATGTCACACGTGCCTGTCTTGCACAGGAGCAAGGTGGAGTGGTATCTGAGCAGAGGCATAGCTGAAAAGGTCGAGGATGACCCCCTTACCATCAGGTAACTTGTTGCTTGCCTTGTCCTACAACAGGAATTCCCATGCATACTATTGTGTGAGTATGTTGTTTGTGTACACAAGGGTAGTTAAAATACCGTCCGTTTACGATCACTTTGTGATCACACTTTCAAATCATTAATAAATTTTCGATTTTAGTTCGTGAGGGGGTCTGGGGATTTATTTTTGAGTTCGAGGGCACTTCGGGAGGGCCCTGTCGGGAATTAATTGTTGAGTTTGAGAGCCCCCCTGTGAATGCTGCATGTGCACTGCTACTGTTGTTTGTTATGGCTGAAGCTGTGGCTGAGACTGAAGCAGCCATTCTTTCAGCTGGGGACTGGGCTTCAAGAATCCGGCCAGGGGGTTCACACTGGCGCGCTTGGAGCTCATTTCGATTTTCGCCTCCAAAACCAATATAAATAATCAATTTATAACTTCGAATTCAGTTCCTCCAAGAATCAATAAAAATTTTCGTTTTCAGGCCAGAAAATTAAACAATTTCCTAAGTGATCGTAAGCAAACGGTATGTTGTTTGTGTACGCTAAATAGTTAAGATATGATTTGTTTGGAATAAGCTTTTACGATAAGATTTGTTTGTGTACACAAGGGTAGTTAAGATTAGCAAGCTACAGGGGAAGGTACATCAAACAAGTATTGTGCGCTGCTGATTCGCGAGGGGTGAAGTTGGCAAAGTTGCAGATGGGCAATGTGAAACGTATGTCATAAACACACAATGGGTGCAGCTGCAAAAGTTGCTGAGGAGGGATATCAAGCAAAAGTCGAACAGGGTTCCTTTCCTGCATCTAAGGGGCAACTGCTCACCCTCCTCTCAAATTTACCAAGTTCAGCTGACATATTATTGTCAGTTCAAAGGCATGCGCTAAAAGCAAGTCAGGCACCAACCTCCTAGAATGGTGCTCTCCATGAGAAATGGCATATATCATTTGCATACCACACCAAGCACATGGTTTGTTGTCCCTGATGTCTTGGCTTTCATCTCTTTTTTGATAAAAGAATCCCAGAACAATGAAACATAGTTTATATCAGGGATGTGTCATACGCGAATTGCGTAATTAATGCGTATTTAATGCGTACTTTACCGTATTGAACGTCCCAAATGAACGTATGACACATCCCTGGTTAATAAGATGCTCTAGCTGGTCAGTAACCGCGCATAAATGCTTGGTTTGGTCTGTGGCCATTTCAGCACAGACCCCATTGTCATCTCAATTTAAGCTTACTGCCCCCCTTCACACTGGGATCTGGGAGTTTCAGTTGTGAAAACTTGAAAAGTATACCCATCTTGGACCTAAGTGTTCCCCCTTTGGTATAGCCTTTTCCTGGTTAATTATGCAAATTTAGGCCTGGCCTGGGTCAGTTGTGAACATGTGGGGCAAACCCTGGGCCTCCACGGTGCCTGGCACCCTTCAGGCCTGGCCTGGAAAAAGTACCTCATAAAGAGAATTAATTGACGGATGCGTAGTGGTACCAGAAAAGAAATTGTCTCAAGAATGAAGGTTTGTAGGAATGAAAGTAATTAAGAGTTACGTGTGCCGCCCAGTGTCCCAAATCAGCGTGAAGTGCCGTTGAAACTGTTGTAGCCGTTGTAACCTGGCCTACGGAAACCGTTTGCAGCAGATTGGTTTTGGCCATGTGTGTGCTCCCGACGTATAAGGTGGTCCGCTACGATTCCCTCCCGTATGACCATTAACATAAGGGGGTGGAGCGGGGGACGGCATAGGAAAAGATTGCTGAAAAGTAGGGGCCAGATGGAGTAGTGCATTATAATGTTGTTGAGGCATGGAGTGGTTCAAAGTCTGAGTGGTAAAAGGTGGGCGGCGTTTGGGAAGATAGGGAACAGGTGCCTTACTGACATCATCAGCCTTCACGCCCAATTCCACACATAGGTTGTTGTTCGAGCACAAAACAAGCGACCAGGCCGCTGGGGAGTGCTTCTACTGCCAACAAAAAGTCAACAGGTAGGCTGAGTAGCGAGATGCTTGTGGCGTGGCTAGCTATAAGTACGCTGAGTAGCGAGATGCTTGTGGCGTGGCTAGCTATAAGTACGCTGAGCATCTGGCGTGGCTAGCTATAAGTACGCTGAGTATCTAGCATGGCCAGTGATTGGTATTCTGAGTATCTGGCGACTCAGGTACGCTGAGTATATGGCGTGGCCAGCTATAGGTACGCTATAGGTAGGCTGAATAGCAAGAGTCTTGTGGCGAGGCCAACCTTGAATAACTAAAGTTGGGCGGGCTCTCTTGTCAGCATAGTGCCCACTGGAACATGGTGGTCCTTGTGCGGGAAGAGCGCAGCAGAGGGCTCTTCTGGTGCATAATGATAAAGTATATATAAAGTTATAAAGGGAGGGCTCTTCTGGTACAAAGTAATAAAGGATATACAAAATAATAAAGGGAGGGCTCTTCTGGTGCAAAATAATAAAGGGTGCAGCAGAGGGCTCTTCTGGTGCAAATAATAAAGGATATACAACGTAATAAAGGGAGGGCTCTTCTGGTGCAAAGAAATAAAGGGTGCAACAGAGGGCTCTTCTGGTGCAAAATAATAAAGGATATACAAAATAATAGTAATAAAGGATATACAAAATAATAAAGGGCGGGCTCTTCTGGTGCAGAATATCCACGAAAGACACCGACCTGTTTTGGCTTACAAGGTGACCCTACCCTTTATTGGTAGAGCATATGGAAAGATGAAAGGATGATACAAGAACTGGAATCACGTGTCATAATTCCAATATTGGGCATCAGATCGTTCTGGCTCGTGAGGAGATCCCAACCTTCATCGGTAGGATATATAATGAAGAGTTGGCCATAGCCACTCATTCATACGTGGCCACACATTCATGCGTAGCCGTAGCCACACATTCATACGATGTAGATACACAAGTCTGCTAGCCCTACTATTATAAGCAGTAAGATAAACAGCTCCACATTTGTACAATCACACATGAGAAGGGTCGGCCAGTACCATACAGATATGCAGATATGGTGTATGTGTGGCATTTTGGCAGGGAAATTACCAAATACACGGTCATATACCGTTTGTCCACGATCAATTGGGATATGTACGGTGTAAAATTACGGTTCTGGCCAACCCTAAACATAAAGGCAGTGACTTTCTCTGCTGTTTACTTTGTCTTTGTCTTTTGTCTTGGCTTTTGCCCTTCTTGATTTTTACAGCACCAGGCTCATGAACGGTGCTGACACGAATGGCAGTCATTGCCTGTTTTTAAGGATACAGACATACACTGCAACTGAATGTGTTTGCACTCATTACTAAGGATGCAGACATAGAGATGTAAACGTGTTTGCACTCATTACCGAGGATGCAGATGTAAGTGTGTTTGCACTCATTACTAAGGATGCAGATGTAAATGTGTTTGCACTCATTACTAAGGATGCAGACATACACTGCAACTGCAAATGTGTTTTTACTCACACCCTTCCCTATCCTTATGCGCTTTCTCCTTCGGGGAGGACAAATCCGCATGAATTGCTTCATAGGCCTCTTTATCGGAGTTATTCCGGACGACCTTAAGAATGTAGGTCCGTCCTGAGGATTTGGGCCGGATTTCATCATAAAAAACTGTCCTACAAGTCTGACCCAAATGGCATGCTTTACGGTTTCAATTTGGGGGTTCAGCTTCTGTGATCATAGGGGGCTGTGTGCGCAGTCCGTAATGTGTGCACAGTCTGTAATGTGTGCGCAGTCCGTAATGTGTGCACAGTCCGTAATGTGTGCACAGTCCGTAATGTGTGCACAGTCCGTAATGTGTGCGCATTCCGTGATGTATGCACAGCCTGTGATGTAAACAGACTGGAACGTAGCCTGTTTTGTAAACAGACTGGAACGGATGTAAACAGACTGGAACACGGCCTGTGATGTAAACAGACTGGAACACGGCCTGTGATGTAAACAGACTGGAGCACGGCCTGTGATGTAAACAGACTGGAACACGGCCTGTGATGTAAACAGACTGGAACACAGCAACCCTGCGTGCACAGGAGGCATATGGCATATGTACGGTTGGCCAGAACCGTATACCCGCTGATTACTCTGCAGCATGCAGACGTACTCTAGTTCTTGGAGGCGAGTGCAACCGAACGTCAGTTGGTACTCTCTTGGCACAGCTTGCGCTGTGCTGACCATCCTTTTTATAACACTTGTGCCTTACAATAGTAACCCTTTCATGCTCGGTGTCGGCACAAGTGTAAAATCCCCCTCCAGCAGTTGGGTGGATACGAGCCGGAATAGAACTATATACGCCGTATATTTGGTGATTCCCCTTCCAAAATTGCTGTGCATACACCGCATCTAAATATGGTTCTGGCCAACCCTCTGGGCACGTGACATATTTCATACACAAACAGCACTTGGTCTCACACAGAGGTACTTGCCCATGTATGCGCGTTCAATTCCATGTTGCCTTCGCATTTGCGTTCGCATGCACACACACAACCCCCCCCTCCCCGATGTTTGCATGCACCAGTGGCACTCACACAAGCAGAACTTGGCCGTGTGTGTGTGTGTGTGTGTGTGTGTGTGTGTGTTTGTGTGTGTGTGTGAAGGCACGTGTGGATGTAAACGCCCAATGCCACGTCACACACGCACACACTCCCAGCCCTTATATCCGATGTACATGTGACAAAACACACACACACACACAAACAGCACTTGGCACCGTACAAGTGTCTAAGTTTGATATGTTCGCACATTAGCACGCACACACTCCCAGCCCATATTTGATGTACATGTGACAAAACACACACACACACACACACACACACACACACACACACAAACAGCACTAGGCACCGTACAAGTGTCTTTGTTTGATATGTCCGCACATTAGCACGCACACACTCCCAGCCCTTATATCCGATGTAAATGTGACAAAACACACACACACACAAACAGCACTAGGCACCGTACAAGTGTCTTTGTTTGATATGTCCGCACATTAGCACGTTCACCCAACCCCGTCGCATGATTGCATGCAGGTGTGTGGTGTGTGGAGAAGATGAGCACTACCTGCGCTACCGTGTGGTGCCTGTCTGCTACAGGTGTGCAAGTCTGTGCGTATGTTGGTTTGTACGGCCTGTATGAGCAGCAGGGTTGGCCAGTGTGTGTGTTGTGTGTGTGTGTGTGTGTGTGTGTGTGTGTATGTGTGTGTGAGTGTGTGTGTGTGGCCAATGGCCGGAAGCATATACATATTGTATAACCATGCATACATTTAAAGCCATGTAATATATAATATATTTACAGTGTATATACACAGTGTATATACGGTATTTTTGGCAGGGGAAATCACCAAAGATATCGTATATATACGGTTCTGGCCAACCCTGATGAGCAGGTGTGCTTGCTTGTGTGTGCATGGAGAAGAACAGTAATACTTGTGTTAGATTGTGTGGTGCACATGAGCGTGATGGGCAGAAGCGTTTTTGTACGGAAATTTTGAGTTCTAGTGTGCAGGGGTCTTTGATGTGGGTGAATGTGTGCATGAGTTATTATTTGTAGACGATAGGGTTGGCCAGAAGAACCATATTTTTACGGTGTTTATACGTTATTCTAGGCAAAAAAATCACCAAATACACCGGCATATATGGTGTACATATATGGTTCTGGCCAACCCTGGTAGACAATGATCGATCAAGAGGAAGGCCTGGATCAAAGGCCTGGCCAACCCTAGTAGACAATGATCAATCAGGGGAAGGCCTGGATCAAAGGCCTGGCCAACCCTAGTAGACAATGATCGATCAAGGGGAAGGCCTGGATCAACGGCCTGGATCAACGACCTGGATCAAAGGCCTGGATCAAAGGCCTGGATCAAAGGCCTGATGTACATTGGACTCTGTAGTTTCTATGTCTGGTGCTCTTTTTTTTTGTTTGAGGCTGGCAATCTCTTTGTGACTTATTTTCTCCTTATGATACTCTGATATACAGGAACATTGTTTTCCTTCCGGTAAAGGAGTTTCACGGTACTCGGTACCAAAGTGGCTTTCTTTTCCTTAATTATTGTGGGGATTGGTTTGCACTGCCTGCGTAGTGTTTCTTTTCCTCTGTATTTTTCGACCCTCTCAAACTGTGCAGCAATTGCTTATTGTATCACATTGTGTCTATGTTTCATATAACCAACTGCTTATTGTATCACATTGTGTCTACCAATTGCTTATTGTATCACATTGTGTCTATGTTCATTGCTTATTGTTCATTGCTTATTGTATCACATTGTGTCTACCAATTGCTTATTGTATCACATTGTGTCTACCAATTGCTTATTGTATCACATTGTGTCTATGCTTATTGTATCACATTGTGTCTACCAATTGCTTATTGTATCACATTGTGTCTACCAATTGCTTATTGTATCACATTGTGTCTACCAATTGCTTATTGTGTCACATTGTGTCTATGTTTCATATAATTCAGGTTCTTACAGTGCAGTAATACATCACCGCCCTCCTTCACCACAGTGCACCAAAGTTGTCTAAATAATATGTTTAGGTTTGCGCCATGCCTTGCCCCTTGATTCTGTCACATGCCATATAGGCCTCACGCTTTGGTCTGGGGTTTCTGTGTCGCAGCAATCACTGTCACGGCAGAATACAAAAGACTAAGCACACTACGTAATACACACACAGACAGTGATTTAAGCCAGCTGGTGTATTACTAAGCACACTACGTAATACACACACACAGTGATTTAAGCCAGGGTCGAGTCTCTCTCGAGCAAAGGCTGGGAACTACACTTCTGACTGGCTATTCTCCTTCGATTGTCTCTCTTTCTCTTCTGCTTCTCAAATCCAACTTGCTTTTATACACTGACATATACTATACCACACACACTAGTTGGCTGCTGCGTCTTTCCTCTTCAGGCCTGGGAAGTTTACTCATCCATCTGGCTAAGCATTGAGTGGTTTACTGATCTAACCGCAATATTAACACCAGAAAATGCTATCTACAATAAACTGGCTTCCCCAGTTTATTGAACGAGACTGGGCAAACAAACTCATCTAAAAACAACAAACTAAATCAAACGGTTTGTCACTGCCACGAATTGGTCAACAAATCTGGCGCAACAACTAGAAGAGAAGGATTTTGAATTCATGATTGCATTTGCTGTGTCTGGCATCGGAAATTTAAACACACACACATACACACACACACATACACACACATACACACACGCACACATACACACATACACACACACGCAGGCGCCAGTTCCCCATCCACCTTAAAAGCCACAGATCTCACGACGTGGTGCTTCTGTGTGTTCGCTGTCATCAGATTGCCCTGAAAGTGAGTGCTCCTACATTCACAACAGTCTTATGTTCAAGTCCTGTGTGGTGCTTCTGTGCGCTTGCTGTCATCAGATTTCCCTGAAAGTCAGTGCTCCAGCACTTGCGACGCTTACATGTGCAAGTCACATGCATCATTGATTGTAAAGTAGCACCTGGGCCTTTTATGCTGGCTACATTGTGTGTCGCACTGTGAGGACACCAGACCTCAGAACCAGCTGAACGCCGCAAGGGATCAGCACAAAGACATTTGCAACATTCCCCAGGGAGCATTCATTACTCTCCACATCGTCCTTTTGGGTGTGGGCAGCACCATCTACAACACTCACACTCTGAAGCCTTTCAAGGAACTGGGTCTTGATTCTCAAAGAGTCAAGAAGCTTGCCTCCAAGCTCCATGTGCACTCTGTGAACTTTGCTGCTAAACTTGTCCATACCAGACGTGCCCTTTCCAGTGCTGTTATCGACTCTCATCAGCAGCCGGTTTCAGACCAAGCCTGCAACCCTCTTGATCCCCATTGATTTCTCCTTTTTGCGGTGGAGGAGCTTTACGGTACTCGGTACCAGAGTGGCTCCTTTTCCTTAATCAATGTGAGGAGTGGCTCTAACTGCCTGCGTAATTTTGTCTGTTTTATCATTGCGTTCGATGCGTTGTGCATGGATACCCTTACACAGGCATGTTTGTACTCGTTGGCAACTGATGTTTGCTGCCTTACACACTTACACAGGCATGTCTGTACTCGTTGGCAACTGTTGTTTGCTGCCATATTGCCCTGAAACGATTATTTCTCTTTCCTTAAAGTGCAGTGTAACTATTTTGCGTAATCTTTCTTTTTCATTGCGTTGTGCATGGATACCCTTACACAGGCATGTTTGTACTCGTTGGCAACTGATGTTTGCTGCCTTACACTTACACAGGCATGTTTGTACTCGTTGGCAACTGATGTTTGCTGCCTTACACTTACACAGGCATTTTTGTACTTGTTGGCAACTGATGTTTGCTGCCTTACACTTACACAGGC
>Ga0307968_1000847_pt1 | contig 23665 bp, 22 predicted proteins | sample OrgLakmetagen650_FD_201834 | JGI IMG/M metagenome (GOLD analysis project Ga0307968, IMG submission 201834) | Saline water microbial communities from Organic Lake, Antarctica - #650 | ecosystem: Environmental > Aquatic > Non-marine Saline and Alkaline > Saline | place: Antarctica: Organic Lake...
GCATACAGCGGATACAGCATCTTGGATCATGTAATTTCTCTTTTATGTGACTGTTGTGCTTGTGAGCAGATTCAAGATGAAGTCCATGCCCTTTTGATGTGTAGAGACGCAGACGTCTGTGCTTCAATGAAAAAGTTCGCTTGCCTGTTCAGTCAATTTTCGGATGATTTTCCAGCAACCTCATTTGCGACAATATGTCAGTGCTCGGGTGGCTTATGATTTCCCCTTGCAACACAGCAACACACTTTTTTATTTGTGACTGAGCTCATGGATTTATTGTTGACTGGCGAGGACCAGTCACAGGCTGTAGCGTAGTGGCCCAAAATGGTTAACCGGATGAATGAGCGATAAGTAAATTGTACTTTACTTATTATGCATGTTACATTCGCCCCACCCTCAAGTGCTTGCGTCCTCGTAAGCATATCACAACTGCCTAAACCTGTATGGTTTTTACATGATAGAGGCTTTTTCGATTTTAGACGGAGTCCACCAGGAGGTTATGCAGCGAGGTGTAAAGCGTGCGCAAAAACAACGTTTTTGCGGGCCAGAGGACTCGAACCGAGAACCTCGGCTTTGATACCAAATGTAGCGTAGTGGCCCAAAATGGTTAACCGGATGAATGAGCGATGAGTAAATTGTACTTTACTTATTATGCATGTTACACAGGCCGAGTCTGGCTGAAGGTCCCCCATGTAAATATAATTCTAATGGATGCAGCCACACAACATTCAACCTGGAGAAAAAGAGAGGCTTTTCAATGGGGGTCGGGTGCTTCCAGTCCCTCACTTGGGATCCCGGCCATTATAAGAACCACCTCAGCATTTGCGCATCGTCCGGGCGACTTCCTTTGCTTCTTTTTCTGGCTCTGGTGATGCGAGCCTCCCACTAGTGTAGCCTTGTCTTTTCCTTGTCCTTAATAAGAAGGTCCTATACCATGTTTAAGGTGGATCGTGATATGTCGAACATCACTGTGACCTGCATAGGCCACAGGTGAAAGGTATCAGCTTTTTGGTGAATTTGTAACACGCAAACACCAGAAAAAAAAAAAAACTACGCAGGCAGATTGGAACTAACAAAGCGTCAGATGCAGAATATAAAGATGCCTCAAAAGTTAAAATAGACACCTTGGTGGACCAATAAGAAGACAAATCTGGTACTTGGTCAATGAGTTTGAAAATAGACGATAAAATTACAGTTGCAAGCTGCGTCACAAGTCAATCAGATCACTATGTTACTACTCTTCAGCAGGTGCAGGAATTGTGGCATGTTATCTCCTAAAATATAACAAGTATCGCATAAGAGCCGTTGAGCTTTGAAGCACACGGCCTAGACAGTCTGTGAAAGGAACCAAAAGAAAAAGGGCGTTAGAATTTCAAGTTACAACCACGTTAAAGCAACCTTGCCTCTCTGAAAGACCTGTCAGACAAACCCAATTTCAATATTCCAGAAATCAATCGGTCTAGTCCTCTCAGTTTCTCAAGAAGGAATACGCAACAAAGAATAAAAGGAAGCCCTGTTAGCTGATGACGCAGTCTACGACGTCCTTGTGATGATCAACCTGTGAGTGATAGGGTTTGCACCTCTGTAAGAGATTGTGTAAAATTGTGTGAACCTATGCGTGTGTATGTGTGTGTGAGTGAGAGAAGACAGATAGATAGATAGATAGATAGATAGATAGATAGATAGATAGATAGATAGATGGATGGATGGATGGATGGATGGATGGATGGATATATTATATATATATGTATATAGAGAGAGAGGGATCGGTTAATTTTCCATGAAGTAACATGGAAATGGACACTGCGATTTTCCATTGCCAGCTGTCTCAGCACGTTACGGTGTTTGAGTACTTCTTCTAGCCTCTGCAAAAGCCTACCACCTCATTCCCACAGTTGGCTGACCTCTGCTTCAATCCACAATCCCAGCTTAGAAGCTACTTTACCCCCCCCTTCCCAAACACTCACCTTTGGCTCCCCTTGACTCCCTGGCACTGCCGTTGCTGCTGCTGCTGCTGCTGCACTGCGGCCCCCAGACCGGCTGCTGCTCTTGCTGGCCTTGTCCACCCCTTTGCCACTTACACTCTTTCCGGAGCGGTTCATGCCTCCCAGCGATCTGGAAACGCCCTGCCGGCTGGTGATGTTGGGTGCGGCACACCTGCATATGTGTGTATGTGTGTTTTGAGTGCATTTTGTATGGTGGGCTGAATCAGTGAAGATTAAAATGTATGTGATGACACTTTTTACCTGTGTTTGGAATCACTTTGTAGGCAGGGACGTCTTTGAGGAATCCTGACATTTCAAAAGCAGCCTCAGTTACTCCTTATCATTTTGTGCTCTTCACCACTCTTTTTTATTTATCAATTGAAATTAATTATTACATAACACGTTAACAGCAACATTGTTTGGTTCCCTCCTCAGGACAGAAGTCTGCTACAAACAGTGCAGACAGATGCCACAGAAACCTCTGAAAGTCTCCAAAAAAATTGACAAGAAAGCCCAGGCAGCAAATAGGCACGGCAAGGTGCCCCAGACCAATAAAGGTGGGTGCGCAGCCAGGGGGGATTTTGCCTGCAGTTGTGTCTCTGGACCATATGGTTGTGATGGCACACAAGGGGAGTATATGACAAAAGGTCGTTTTTAAACCCGTTAAATGAGCCTTGAAATACGACACACAATACGAAGCACAGTTGATTGGAGCTCGCCACATCTCCTTCAGCTAGCGAGGGCTTTGAAGCCAACAGCGCAGCAGCTCCATGGCATGAGTGACCCCATGCACACATACACATTCACACACACAGGTCATGCATGGCTCTTCTGCTCACCTGCCGTGGTGGCTGGCATCTGGAGACACGCCTGCAGAGCTCTGTATACTTGTGGTATGGTGATGCCTGTTCTTCTTGCCCCAGCCATAGCGGCTGCTGCTGTGCACGCTTCCAGGGCTGGTAGCTGCTTGGTAATCTGCATGGAAACGACATGATCATGGCTGGTTCCATCCTCAGCTAGTTCATGTCATTCCACAACCGCATGGTATCATTTATTGAAGGAGCTGCATGACGTACACGTGCTGCATCTGAGTTGATCAGGAATCCTTTTGTATCCACGACAGCGTCAAGCATTCACAAGGATAGTCTTGTGGCCTGTTTGCCTGGGACACTCGTGCCTACTACCTTCCCAGACTTGAACCCAAGGTGCACGCCTCTCAAGCGCACTCCTCACTCCAGCAGCGATAACACGCCCGATGCAGCACCCTCCATGGTGCTTGCTTTGATCCCCTTAGAGCCTCCCACGCATCCAATCACCTTTGCTTCTTACACTTGTATGACAAGGCATTCCGTCATCTTTCAGGCCACGCACCTTCCGATCCTTTCTCCTTATGCCCACTGCCTTGAGGCCGAGTTGCTCTTGGGCTGGCTTGTGAGTGATTCATGTTGCTATTGTTGCGGCTGTACTGCCCCACAGCATCTACTTCGATGTCTAGAGTGCTCCCCCGGGGGAGGGTGTATCGCTGGCTGCCATCAACGCTGGAGGGTAGGGAGTACGGTACAGACAGTCGTTGTTGTTAACTGCTAGGGAAGGAGGCACTTGTTTGGTTATTACCAGGAAGGGACAACTGTGTGGCTGGTCAAAAATTCATCTTTTCTAGGTGGCATACGTGCATGTTTGAGTGCGTGTCTATGTGTGTCTGTTTGCGTGTGTGCGTGTGCATGTGTGTGTGTGTGTGAGTGTGTGTGTGTGTGCGCATGCATGCGTGAGAGTGCGTTTATGTTCAATCATGTACAAGAGAGCAAACAAGGTGGGTAGCGTGGTCGAGAAGGAGGCACAATAGTTAAATTAAAACCATCCTAGCACCCTCGAGCAGCAAGCTCTTGTGGTAGCCAAACAGGCGTCAGCCTTGTGTGAGCCCTGATCCCTCTTATTTTCAGGTCTAGACTAGCAATGTTGCATTCCTCGTGTCATGCTCACGTACACAAAAACACGCACACCTGCTATCTCCCAGCCCCCCCCCCTGGCTGCTCATGCTGGTCCCTCCCACGGAGCTGTGTCTCATTGACGTTTGTACCTGCACCAGCATTACCAGCTCATATTTGAGGGGACAATGGCAGAAGCTACTCTGTCACAGGCTGCTCCAAGTGATACAGTCTGCTGGTCACATAGCCACAGCATGTACATTGCACAGTGCATAACATGTTTCAAAAATTCAGCATATATCACAGATGTGCTATGCCATAGCATTTGGAAGAGGGGTGGGTGATGCATGTGCTCAGCAACTTTACATTGCACACGCACACATATCACATACACATGCAGCTCAGCAACTTTACATTGCACACGCACACATATCACATACACATGCAGCTCAGCAACTTTACATTTTACATTGCACACGCACACATATCACATACACATGCAGCTCAGCAACATTACATTGCACACGCACACATATCACATACACATGCAGCTCAGCAACTTTACATTGCACACGCACACATATCACACACACATGCAGCTCGTGCACCTGGAGTGCCCCTGGGCTAGATGCAGGAAGTCCCAAGCTGGAAGAACTCCCACCCCCCACCCCACCGCTGCTGTAATTTCTCAACATACTATTTGGAGGTACAGGGTCAACCGACTGCCTCCCGCTGTTCATACTCCTGAGGGTTCCCTGCTGCTGCTGGCCAGTCTTGCCTGGTGCCTGTGAGAAGAACAGGAATGCAAACATGTGCAAGTGTGCATAAATGAGGATTGTTCAGTTCATTTTTTGGGGAGCTAGGGTTCATTAAAGTCCAGGAAAGTTGCAGAACCATCAAACTGTTCAAGCAGTTTGGTGCGCAATTTTAAACATGGAGGATTTGGCTGGTTTCCGTAATCATGCTCGTCCAAAATGCTTTTATTATCTTGAAAACATATTTAATCAATAAAAAAAGTTCGACGGCCATCTAAGGCCCTTTTCTGCAATTTGGACTGCAATTTCGGACCCGGAAATTTGAAAATAGGGCTTAAAGTTGAACGAACGTTTAATGGCTTGCAAATGGCATTCTTAGGGTTCGTTAAAATGCGTGAAAGTTTGCGAACTTAAATTGTTGACTGAACCCCGAACTGAACAACCCTGGTATACGTGTGTACGTATATACATGTACGTGAGTGTAGGTTGTGTATGCTGTATGTGGTATGTGTGTATGTAAATGTATGTGAATGTGTGCGTGCGCTGCCAACTACCCTTGCCTGGTGTCTGCGAGGCGCACCTGGTGATTAAAGGCTACTGGTCATGCAATAAATACTGGTGACATTGCTAATAAATAATGCTATTACATATTACATTGCTGTGTAACTACCCGTGTACGGCACTCGCTTCCTATGTGAGTACATACATCACACAAATTTTACAAGGAGGACAGGAGCATTCTCACGCTCACGCCCCCCTTAACATCAACATGTCAGGCATAAACATACACGTGTGCAACGTATGTTGAAAGCTCCTCAAGCCCTCTCTCTCTCTCTGTCTCTCTCTCCCCCCCCCTCTCTATTCCTTTCTGAAACTGCTTCCCTCCCACAAAGATTCCTGAACAACCACATTTGGCTCTTACCTCCCTAAGGAGCAGGGGTGAGTGAGCGTGGGATGTCATCGACAGTCGATGCATTCCTAGCTCACCATCTCTATCAGGCTCTGCTGCCTCATGGAAATTGCTGGTGCTTAAAGAGCTATCCGGCTCTCTTCTCACACTCCCTTTTGCCGCACCCCCACCCCCAATCCCACCCTTCTGTGCCGCCAGCACTGCCGTGGCCTGTTGAAGCATGTGCTGCTCTTGCAACTGCTGCTGTGCATTGAGACTGTGCTCCTCCTCAACCCCATCCGGACAGGAGAGGCCACGTGGCGTGCAGTGCTTGCCCATCCTGCCACTCTCCTCACAATACCCCAAATCCAACCCCCCCCCCCCTCCTTGCAGTCCCTCATGCTGTGTAACTGTGTGCCTGCAAGAGCTGCCCTCTGTCTCGTAGCTAGACTGCCGCTGCAAGGAGTGCTGCAACGATAACCCACCCTGCAAGCACCGGTTGTGGATAAGCCGTGGAAATAGTCAGGACAGGCTGCTCAGGACGTTGCAGTCACACATCTTGCACAGACCACTTGCTTGCCTAAACGTTGTTCGTTTCAACAAGGCAGCTTTGTGCAGACCACCCAAGCTGCTAATACCTCACTGCAGGCCTGGCATATTTTCTATAAATTCAAATACATCTTCTGCTTTGACAGCAATCATTGCCTTCACCACAAACTTCTTTTCACACCTCTTGCGTGGGTCCAGGGGGACGCCTCGAGCTATGAGAGTCGCACGTGCTGCTGCATGCGTGCGAAGACCTATTGTACATCGCTGCTATGCTGTGGTTAGAGGGATTATCTCTGCCACCTTCTGAAATGCCCTCACTGCGTGTATGCACGCGCGTGCGTAAACGTACGAGTGTGAATGGCTGCATTATTTCCATCGCTGATAATGCAGCACATGTGCTGCAATTATTTTTGTGGTCGTGCATTAAGCGTGAGCATTGATGCATGTGTAAAGCTTGATCACCAGTGTGCAGGTACACCGGACAAGAGAATATAATACCATAAATCACCACATCAAACACCACGTAAGTACATGTATTAGATACCACTGTATATACACTATACATTCATCATTAGAGTTGGCCAGAACTGTAAACATACACCGCACATATATGGTTCTGGCCAACCCTATCCATCATGCATACACCAAATACGATGGCTCTGACCCGCCCTATAGTCACAAGAGCAACAGCAAGCTCAGGGTTGTAAAGCTGGAGCAAAATAGGCCCAAACAGCATATTGCTCATTGGGGCCGCTACACAGGCCGCTACACAGGCTTAATAATGTATAAGGTCACTGACAAGGAACTTCGATTCCAAACTGCTCACGTTAGAAGGAAGATGAGGATGAAAGCGAGCAGACAAATTTACATACCATATGCACATGTACACACCGCACCCAAAAAAACACATATTTTACCCCAAAAACAGCCACCCCCCTAGAAATAATTATTAATAAAATTTGACAACCACCCCCTCTTAAGGAGCTTTTAGAGCCCCGGGCTTGTGTGTGACCACCTTCAACTCCCACAAACACAGAGGAGGAATTGGAAGTTATAAGGATAGAAATGGTTAAAGTTCAGGGCCGCAAACTTTTTTTACACCTGAGTCTGCTAATAACTTGCAAGTTGACTTTCCTCTATTGTATAACAAGCCCCCTGCACATCTGCCACCCTTCCCCCTCCATTGCTGATCCACCTCCACCTTAGCTATTGTCACTGTCACTCTCGCTGTTGTTGCTGTCACTGCTGCTGCTCCAGCTGCTGTTGCTGCATGCGTAAATTGTGCTAGCTTTGCGTGCTACTTGGGTGCTAGAGCATGTGTAAATGTGTGTTTGTGTGTGTATGCGCATGTGTGTGCTTGCGCGCGCGTGTGTGTGTGTGTGTGTGTGTGTGCTAGAACGTGTATGTAGCTATGCATGTCATTCCTGCTGCTGCATGAGAGCATGCTTGCATCCCTGTCTCAACTCCGTTTGTTGCACAACCACAGAATGCAGTGCCAATGCAATGCCAACTATACAATGGTGCGAGGGCAAACCAAGTTTTATAAGCCTGCCTGGCTGCCTCTTGTTCTTGCGCTCCTCTGCCTCTTGTTTGACCCAGTCCGTTCTTGCCTGCTACAGGCGAGGCCGGGGGGGGGGTTGTCAGGCGGAGCAGGGGGGACCCCTGACCGCTCATCACTTTGCGGCTTTGAAACAGTATCTTACACTACCGCTACCGTCCCTGAACCGCCACTCCTAGCAAAAAATATACAATATACCACCGTGTTTTGAGTTTTACCTCACCTCCACCTCCAAAACAATTTCTTAGGGGCGGTGATAATTTTTTATGTATGGTACTCGGGCTACATATAATGCGCCAAAGGGCGTGGAAGCACACAACAACAATACACAAATCACATTAAAACATTGTGCAGGAAAAGGTGCACGGGCGAGCGTTGCTAGCTTGCATGACAGATTGATTGGTACACAAAAACACATCACTCATCAAATATTTCAAAAGTGAATGGTTAATCCATAAGTGCTTGAGCTTGCATGTAACGAGGAGAGCAAAACAATGTGGACATAAGCGCTCAAGAGCAAGGAACAAGTGTGGAGGAGTAACGAGAATGACTGAGCAACTACGTCTATTGAGGTTACATATGATGTGACCAGGCAATACATAAGCATGTAAGTAGTGGGCAAGGAAGAAGAGACCCTACCTGAGCACACTATTTGAAGAGGCAAGCATGGAGGAGCGAGGGGAGCGAGGATGGCGCTGCGGCTGACTTGGTGCTTTTGCTGAATTGTTGCGGGACAGGGTGGACGGAGAGGTTGGAGCGTGAATTTTGCCACTGCTGCTGTTCCTGCCGTGTGTGCACAGGTAAGTTACTTTGAGTGAACAGGGTCACAGAATTTGGCCAGCACCATGTAAATATGAAGTGCAGCCTTCATCACGTCAACTTAAGCGGGTGCCACTCCCTATTTACGGCCGTGAACAAACTTATGGTTCTAGCCCACCTTACAAATGATACTAAGCATGGGCGGCCCTGAGAGGCCTATGAGTTTAGCATGGCTTTTCAAGTACACGTGGCCAACCATGGCACGTCTAGTTCTGGCAGCCTTTCTTGGACATATCCAGATAGTTTTGCATCGTAAGTCACAAACCCCACTGTCCTTGCATCATCATTATGTTGTAACGACATTGTTATAAATGACATGAACGTCCCAACGACATTGTTGTAAATAACTGATTGTTGTATGTAACTAATTGTTGTAACGACATTGTTGTCAACAACATGTACGTCTCAACTCTCATACCACCAACCTGGACATCTGCATCGCACTGTTGGGCTTGAAACACGCATCCTCAATCATTGAGATGCTCCCAAATTTGGGCAATACTAGGGACTGAGTGCTGCGCTCCTTGTGGCTCAATTTTTGAAAGTGAGCTGTGGAGGGAAGGGTGGGGGACAGAGCTTTGGGCTTGCTGGGGTTGGTACGCTTACTGGTGGACATGAAGGATGCGCTGTAAGGGTTGTTGACCTACAGGGAGTAATAGATGTGTGTAAATATATGTATGCCATTCTTTTATGTCTACAACAATGAACTGCAAAAACTGGTCATACCAATACCACTCATTGCAACCAAAAATATTACGCCAGCCTGTTACCCACAGTGCAAGCTGCAACCTTGCAAGCTCAGACGTACACACACGACAAGCAAGCATGTCCACGAATCATAACCACAACTGGTGCGCCCCCTCCTTCTGTTTTCCCCCAGCCTTACCCCCCTATTACAGCAGCATCACAAGAGGCTTGGTGCTTTGAGCACCTACGTCGTTGTATGTGGCATGCCTGCACACACACACACACACCTGTGCAGCCGCATCCACACCCACCTTACGATAGTTGGACAGGTTGGGTGCTTTGATCAGCTGCCCGGTAGCATCCCGCATTGCTCCTGTGCTTTCCCTGGAGTTCTGGTAGCTCCACACGTTGCCCTTGCCTCTTCCTAGGCGCTGCAGTCCTGCGTCCTCTCCAAACATCATCACCACAAACTCGTTGAAGTCGATCTGCAGGACAGAAAGGGGAGGCATTCTTGCCGTCATAAATCCAAATCAAATCTGCAATACAAGGGGAGCGTGAGTATAAACACACATGCACGCTGCACGCACACACCTCACGCATCCAGCGTTTGCAGCTGAGCTAGCTTACATACAATTTTACGGTAGGGAAGGCTTGCCTAAAGGTGCGCCTGCATTAAAATAAATTGAAGCAACCCTCACCTAAAATCTATTCCAGTGCTTGTGTGTGAGTAGCCAGATTTCGTTCACGTGGCATATCCTTTTGGCAACCAGGACTCACTCATCCAAAGTCACCCTCACTCAAACAGGCACACATAAGGTAATAACACACCTTCCCATCTTGGTTGAGGTCCACTTGCACCATGATCTTCTGGAGGGTCTTCTCGTTGACCTTGTCGTTGCCACGGAGAGCCTGCAGTGTGTGTGCGTGTGTGTGTGTGTGTGCAAACTTCTCTTAAAATGGGTTTCTTGCATCAATTAAGGGCATCACTTCCACAGATAGGGGAGCAAAGGTTGCAAGCAAAGCCAATACAATCTCCACAATCTGTATCAAAGTGCCCTCGACTCCTCATCAAGTTTCTGTTGCTTTTGTAACGCCGGCAAAATGCCAACCCTACAACAACCTTCATTTAAAGCAGAACCTGCGTCAGATTTAAGCAGCATGCACTACAAACTACACAAGAAACAGCACTCGTTCACGAAACAAAGTATATTGCGCTCTCACCGCTTCCAAATCGTTTTCTGAGATGTAGTCCCTGTTTTTCCTGTCAAACTCCTTGAACAGCATCTTGAGTAGGTCCTTCTTCTCAAGCAGGGAGTGGTTGAGGGTTGCAGCACTGAACTCCTGAAATTTTCATGTGTGTATGTGTGTGAGCGTGTGAGCGTGTGTGTGTATGCGTGTGTGCATGGATGTTTATGTGGCACAGGCATGCCAGTCATAGAGTACAACAGTGGGACAGAAGACGCTGTTGCGTGTGTGCAGCAAAAGAGTCCACAGTGGAGGCATCAAACAAAAACTACTTTTCTTGTTTAAGAGTTACTCTAAACTCCCTCCTACATTCTCCCCATTTCCTGAACTGCCATCTGTGATCAGTTGAAAATCTCCCAGCTTTCTCTTCCTCTAGACTTCACGCCCCATCTGCATGTCCTCTACCCTCTCCCCAACAGTCTGTGCAGCTAGGCTTGCATTTACTTACCATAAAGGACATCACTCCATCCCCTGCCATGTCCATTGACTTGAACAAGCCCTCCACCTCTTTCCGGTCCACCTGCACATTAGAGCATCAGCGGGTGTGTGTTACTGCGTAAGAGCTCCCACAAAAGAAACTAGGCACTCCTTACTTCGGCGATCAGAGCTCAAGCTTGGTATCAAGCTGAAGGAGTTGCAACCGCTGTTAGCAGCAAGCTCAGGCCACGCGCAAAGTGATGTGCACACACCTGATGCCTAAGCAAGGCCACCACAAAGAGCAGCAATATGCGCCGCCTACTTAGACCCTGTATCACGTGCAATTCTCACACACACACATCCCTGTCCTCCACACACAGTCAATAAATCCAACACACACATACAAGTAGCATCCACACATTAACATGATGGCCACACCGCCTGCGATGCAGCAGCCTCACCTTGCATCCCTGCCTGTCCAGTGCAGAGGTGAGCTCCTCCAGGGTCATGCTGCCTGAGCCAGACGTGTTCATAGCACCAAACATGGCACGCACTCCCACAAGGTATTCTGCATCCAGCTTGCGTGTGGTGCATCGTAGCACCTGTGGCAGGGAAATCACAGCAGCTAATAGTCTATACAGGTAAAAATAGCACACACAGTCCTCTAGGTACTCTGTGGCCAGTTTGGTATCCAGCGTAGCAGAGCAGCTAATGGCTCAAATGGGTATACACAGCACACTTGGCACTCTGTGGCCTGTTCGAGTTTGGGGTAGCTTGGCGCCTGAGTTTGGTGTAGCTTAACGCCTGAGTTTGGTGTAGCTTAGCGCCTGAGGTTCAAGGAGCAAGGGGACAGCACAGCAAATGTCTCAGCATGCCCACAAATGGCATGGACTAGCCAACACACTCCCACGAGGTAGGTACTTGACATTACTCCAATGAAGTAACATGCAGGACCGGCAAAGGGCATGGGGAGCGTGCATAGCATTTGTCAAACATGTGCAAACATTTTCATGAATGGGACATAAATGCGACACAACATTAAAAGGTTTTCAACCTTCAACTTGCGTGTGATGCAGTAGCAGTGCAAAGTCATGCGTAGCGTACGCAGCCACATGCCCACAGACACATGCAACCCAAAAGAAATGAACAAAATGAACCCTAAAACTAAATTTGATAGATAGTCAACATGGGCCGACCAAGGACAGCTCGGGCATTGTGTTTGATTGCACTGACTTTTAATAAGCTCTAATCCTTGGAATTTGGTAATTCTGAATGCAAAGCATACCTGCTTCTTAAACTCGTGCATGCTTGAAAAGTTACGGAGGCGGCGGAGGAGCATGTTGCCTGGGGGCCGAGCTTTAGCACCCGCCACTTGCTGCAAGGCAGCAGGACAGTATTTGTGTTTGATCATTGCAGAGCATTAGTTAAAGTGTCCGTACATGCACAAGGTTTTCATCCGTTAAGGTCGCCTTGCATCTGTGGCAGTTGGTGGGGCACCTGGAGGTGCACCAAACTTTATACAAGCCTATGCTAGTGCTATTGCAAACAAACAAATGAATGTTCGTCATGCACGAGCCTCCAGTATCAGGATCAAGGATGCTGTTTCAAGAGGGGGACAGAAAGTGGTGTACTGCCAGCGTTCTATTCTGTTCTCCCTGATACTCAAGTGTGTCTGCAGATGTTCAGAGCTGTTCAATCTCTGGCGCGAATCGTGGCAACACGCATATTCACAAGCTCTCTCTCTCTCTCACACACACGCACACACACACGCGCACACACACACACACGCGCACACACACACACGCACGCACGCACGCACGCACGCACGCATGCATGCATGCACGCACACACACACTCACACACAATAAGTGAATTGGAAAGGTCACTTGTAGTGAGGCTTGAAGTGTCTGCATCACACTAGTGTCCTTCTTACTTTCCCTTTTCAATATTATATCAAGCAAAACTTGTCCTGCACATCTTGCTATCGTTCTTATGCAGCCAAGCTAGCATAGATAAAATCATGCAGGATCATACACACACAAATAAGTACACGTCCACAAACACACGTGCGCGAACACACACACAAACTCATACATACACAAATGTACACAATTCATACACGCAATATACCTTGAACCATTTGTGCGCCAACAGCTCTTTGACTGTGGCCCGCGTCTCAGGGTCCTTGTCCAGCATCATACTGCAACCAGATTGTACACGGTGTGTGTGCTTCATGTGCATTTTAATTTGTTGAAGTGCAAATGAGAGTGTGTGTGTGAGTACCAAGTGAAGCCTGCAATACTCATGCCATTCTTATGATCAGCAACCCAAATTGTAAATCTAAGCAGATTGAAAGTGATGCGAGTGGCAAATGACCTCCAAAACAGGTTGGTATGTGTGCCTTACGTGTATGCACTTGTATTTGTGTGCGCATGTGAGTGTGTGCACCAAGTGTAGCCTGCTTTACTTAATAAATGGGTCTTCTCCTACAATCAGAAGCATAATATGCAAAACATGCAGATGGAAAGTGAAGTAGACGACCGAGAAAACAGAGGAGGTCGGTGCACGTCCAATGAGGAAACACACGCGTATGTAGGGAGGGCCACCTGCCATCAAAAGCACCAGGGAAAGAGGAGTCATCGAGCATGCATAGGTTTTGCACGGGTCTTGTACAGACAGAAACACTTTCTGCAACACACGTGAATCATAGCACTTGTGTGCTGCATAAAGAGCGGCTACTTGTGCCTGAGCACCACATCCTCGTCCTTCTTACGACCCAAACCTGAAGCCCCCCCAAAACAGCCTGGCTGCAAGTGAAGGCCCTAAGGCTATGTAGCAGGGCTCTGAGCAGAGCAAAAACCAATGTGGAAGTCTTCTATGATGCACGCTGACTCTATATCAGCATAAGCTATTACAATCGCTCTTACACGCAGCCTTTGTGGCAGGCTACACCAACGCGCAGCCCTGTACCATGTCAGCAGATTGCTTGCTGTGCTGAGGCGTAGCAAAACGCATGTGCACTGGAAGCACAGAGGGATGAAGGAACAAAAGAAGCATAGCGGCCCTGCCACCCTAGAGATGTGTGTGTATGTGTGTGTACCTGATGACCTCCTTGGCTTCGTCCGACACTTCATTCCACCCCTCTCCTTCCATGTTTGGCTCCTGCTGCACCACCTGCATGCCCAGTTGCATCTTGTTGCTGCCCTGCACAGGTGTGTGTAAGCGTGCATGCACGTGTGTGTGAATGTGGGACACACACAAAAGTTGAAGCCTCTTGTGCTCTGCACAGTATGCTAACAAGTACCGAGGGCGTGGTGTGAAAGCCATTGAAATAAGTCTAGTCTTATAGGTTGCGCTATTACTTGACTCCTACTGCATCGTATACTCTCCTGCAAAGGCGAGCGAGCATACCAATTGAAATGGTGTGCCTACTCGTCATGTCAAAAAGCTTGCTGAAGGGCCAGCAACTTCTGCTTTGTAAATCTGAGCCTTCCCCACTTTTTTCACTTATCGAAATTGTGCCTACAGCTCAACTCTCCCCACAAACTGCCCCATCTAGAGCGCGTAGCCTAGCTCATTCTTACTCAGACCAACACAGAAGACACATACTCACACGAGCACTTACACATATGCATGCACACAGCACACTGACTTTCCAAATAGCTGCATTGCTGTGCGCACCTTAAAAGGGAACTCCCCACTCAGCAGCCAGTACAGCATGACACCTGTTGACCAGATGTCGCTAGGAAAGCCGCACTCCATGTTGAACACCTCTGGGGCCTGAGGAAAGTGGTGTGTGTATATGAGCATGAGCCTGTGCGTCTGTGTGTGCACGTGAATGTGCATGCGTGTGTGTATGCGTGTGCGTGCATGTGTGTGTATGTGTGTGCAGTGCATGTGTGTGTAGGTGTGTGTGGGTGCGCGTGTGCATGCATGTGTGTGTGTGTGCGCATGTATGAACGTGTTTGTGTGTGTACTTGTATTTTATTGATCTGTGTGGCGGGCTTGTACAAGGGAGGGCATAGGGCATTTCCTTGCACTGCCTGTATCAAAAGGCACATGCTCACTCACCATGTAAGATGGGGTGCCCATGAACTCGTCTGTTGTCTCGCCAGGCTTCATGAACCTGCTGATGCCAAAATCTGCATGGAGAGGTACTCGTGCGCATGTCAAAGGTGTGTGTGTACAAACAAGTAGGTATGTGCCAATGTGCCGCTCGTCTGCTGGATAGCAGACATCGCTGAGCCTTGAAACGCAAGACTTCAGGACAACCATTACTTCAACATTTGACCTAAAGACACAAGCACGTGTCAACACACCTGTGGCTTTCAGCACGGCATTTTGATCATTGCTGGAAAGCAGAAAGTTGTCTGGCTTGATGTCCCTGTGGCAGATGACAAACAACAAACAACCAATCAGAGGCGGATTTCATTAGGCACAGTGGTTAATTATTTACAGCAAGCAGATTACAGCCTCAGCATGTCCTACATGTTGCTCTCTCTCTCTCTGTCTCTCTCTCTCTCTCTCTCTCTCTCTCTCTCTCTCTCTCTCTCTCTCTGTTTCTTCCAATCAGCTGCCAAAAAGTGCATGTGTGGCTCTTTTTAGTCTATATTGATCCCTTTCTGCTTCTTCAGCAGGCTTCCCCGTGCCCACACCACCAAAACAGCTTTGGCTGCCAGGGATTGTGGACTGCGTCCGTGAGTAGCCACGTCATGGTCCATGCGAATACCTCTGCTCAAGACGCACAGCATCTGCCAGCAGCCCCACACCCCACGCCCCCTGTGCCCAGCCTGGACTTTGAGTACACGGCATACGCGGTGCTCAGGGAGACCACAAAGAAACAGCGTGACAGTCAATTAAAGCGGGGCAGGGGTGCAAAGGGAAAGAGCGGCCCTCGTGTGCAGGTGTGAGTCTATGAAGGGGAACGCGTCTGCGCACCTTTCTGTCTGATGGTGCAGACCAAGGCAGTGCGAGTTCAAACTTGCCAGGATTTGTAGTTTCTTCTACTTTTACAGACGTGTTATTATATAAAGGCACGCTCTTTTTTTTGCAGGCCCAAAAGCCTGCCCGCTCAAATCCTATTCAGTGCTTCCATGCACAACACACATATACACACACCTACCTGTAAATCACCCCGCACGAGTGGCAGTGCTGTACCACCAGCAGCACCGCCCGTGTGATTGAGGCAGCGTAATTCTCTGTACACGGCTCCAGGCTCTTTGACACTTTGCTGTAGTTTCAGGTCATACAGAGAGAGAGAGAGAGCGTGCGTTTGCATAGCGTGCAGAGTACGGCTAGGTCTAGCAAGTTCTTCACACCTTCACTTGCGCATTGGAGGGATCAGCGTAACGGCACCAAATGCAGGCACACACACACCAAGTCTAATGCAAACTCAAGTTTTATGCACATACAGGCCTGGTGCACACACTCAGGTATGGTGCATACACTCAGGCGTAATACACATGCACTAAGGCCTTATTTGTACACTCTGGCCTGAAGCACACACTCAGGTCTGATGCATATACTCAGGTCTACTGCACAAACTCAGGCCTAGTGTACACACTGGATTTGACGCATGCACCCAGGCCTATTGCACTTAAACGGACCTAATGTATAGAAAATGACGCCAGACAGCGAGCCTCAGGTTCTAACCGTGCAAGACCACCAATGTTTAGTAGGTGAATAGATCAGGTGCACCACACAACCCGACTTAAGCAAAAGCACGCACCTGAGCAGGTCTCCTCCTGTGCACAGCTCTTGAACATTGTGGATGTGGCTTTCGTCTTGGAACAAGCCCATGATCTCCACGATGTTTGGATGCCCTGCACATACACACACACAAGCATGTGCATTTGCAGATCCACATGATAAATGACACACTGGCATGACGGAAAGAGGCAGTTGCTGTACAGGATGACACAATAAAAGGGTGTTTGTGATGACATGCTTAGACCTCTATTCAAAGCCAGCTTCCTCTGCCTGGCAGCTCTCTGCCTGCATCTGATGCAACTCTTGTTAACTGAACATACTGCTGGCAGGTCCTTAACCTTTTTTGACAGCTTTCCTGACTCAAAACCTCCTGCACATATCAACACTGCATTATCATGTTTTCATTGTCAACCAAGTATCCTCCTTTTCATCATCGCCATCACCTTTTCCTTACCGGTATTGTTACAATCATTTACACCTGCTCCTTTTGTCTATACGAGTAATGGGTCATTATCTTAGCCATTGATCTGCCTTGTCATAACCAGTCTACTGCTGTCACTAGGCTGAACAAGTCTCTGCTCATGCCAAACTGTGCGATCCTGCGATCCTGCTCTCCTATAACCCTTTCTAAAGCACTAATTGTGTCTTAAGATTATACTTTAGGGTGCCATGGCACGTACCTCGAAGGTGCATCATGATCTCAGCCTCTATCCTGCAAGCCAGGCAAGCAAGTGGGAAAGGGGCTGATGCATCCGCCGTGTGAGGGTACACAAATTTGTTTAGTGGCAATTCATTGTCACTGGAGTTCTCCTATGCAAATGCGAGGAAGCGTAACTTCCGCCAGTCTTACAAGGCAGCATTCCAAACTCTCCAATTTCATTGTTGCAAGTTTGCAAAGTTTAAGTTTATGAGCTTAACAACAAATAGACCCCCTCGTGCCTCCAATTCCCTCGCGCCCCTGCTGGCCAAGGACCATCCCCCATGAACGACTCTATCCGTCTACTTTACTCAGACTCCTCTTCTCCCTTCCTATCGTACGCAAGTCCACAGGACAAGCAGGAAACACACACGGCCCTCTCACTCTCCTTGAGCTCTCCTTAACGTCTTTGTACTTTTAAGTGCTTGAATACTACGTATTTTTAGGCTTGCCAGAGCCTTGTATACACAATAGATGTAAACAACAGTGCTTAGTATAATGTCAAAAGCAATAATTACAAACAAATCTGGCCAGCGCTACTGTTAGTTTGTCATCTCCGTTTGCGTCCATTGACTCACTTGATGTCATCAAAGACTTCTGCAGTCAGCAGCTCTTTCCTGATGGATTTGCAACAAAATTCCAGCCCGGTCTCCCTGTCCTTTGCCTTGTACACCACACCAAAGGCTCCTGTGTGGTGTGTTTGTTGCACGTCACATGCGTGCTCTTGCTTATGGTAATCTATGAGTGTGTGTGTAAATGCTGTGCATGCCCCTCCTTTCCTTCCATCCACGCGCTGAGCTAGTTTAATACAAACAAGGCTAATGTGCACGCAGCAGTGGTTGGAGGCAAACGTTTTTGAGGCACAAGTAAAGCAGGAAAGGTGAAGGTCATGCCACAACTTGTGAGGTGCTGGAGACTTTTGGTACCCACTTCGCACGCCTAAAGCAAATATTTTGCAGATTACTTAAATATAACAGGCTCGTGTGTTGTTTTGGTTTCCGGACTGAAGCTCGTGGGCTGATGGCTGAGTTTAAACAAGCCTAAGGACTCAGGCGCTTTGGGCCTGAGGGGTGTAACACTGAGGGGTACAGGGATAGATAACTATCTCATTCAGATTCGAAATCACGGCAAATTAGCTAAGATGGGCAAGTTCATCCCAAAAACACACAGCTGTCAACAATTGAAGGAGCACTCTGCTTTGGACACGTATACACCAAACCTCCTTCTCACCCTTCCCAATTTCCACTCCCAAGTCATACAGCTCCCCCACAGGAACCTCGCAAGAAATGCCGTGGAACACATGCGTGCTGAGCCGGTTGAACTTTTCGTCGGCTGAGCGCCCTGCAAGTGCCGAGATTGTTGTGTATGTCAGGTACAGAAGGGGAAAATGGCTTGCAATGGAAGGACAACAGGCACGCATGTCTGTGAGTGGTATGAAGGATTGTGCCCACCTGCAATGAACAGGTTCTTGCGCGATCTGGATGGAGTCAGTAAACCACTTCTGTCGCTCTTTGTACTTTTCAGGCTGTCAATCCTTCCAAACAGGTTGGACAATGACTTTGAAATCGAGACCGGCTTCCGTGGTGGCTGCACACTGTCACTGTGTTTTGTGTTTGTGTAAAGGTTTGTTTGTCGGGGTGGTGTGTTTGTGTGTGAGCATGGTTGCTTCGTGTAATGCATGTGTCCGGACAAGTATGCGTCTTTGTTGCATACATGCACAATTGGTCTGTGTGTGTGTGTGTGTGTGTGTGTGTGTGTGTGTGTGTGTGGGAGTGTGTGTGTGTGTGTGTGTGTGTGTGAGTGTGTGTGTGTGTGTGTGTGTGTGTGCGTGTGATTGTGCACGCGCGCGTGTTGTGTACATACGGTGTCAAGCGCACTCTGGAACCATTGCAAAGTGTTATCATTGTTGCGGAGACGATACGAGAATGATTCCTGCTTATGAACTGGGTTTCAGCAAGGAACTGCCATGACTCAATGCCCTGGGTTCCTACAGCATTTATGGTAAACAATGTAGGGAGTTCCTGCACACCTGGCATCCCCTGGGGATTTAGAAGAGTCAGCAGCATCCTGGGCGTTAGCCTTTGCAGATGCAAATGCAGAGAAAAGACCGTTGTTCATAGTGCCTTTTGCATTGGCACAGATGGCTGTGTCATTGGGCTGAGGTATTATACCGGTCAATGTTCGAGGAGGCACAATTTTTTTTTTCACATGACTGATTTGAAAAATTGATTAGGTGCACACGCGATGTTGGCAACCTCAGAGGGTAAGGTTTCTTTCCTCCCTCGCTCCCTCCCGGGGAACTGCCTGATTCGTGCATGTGTAAAGCAAGCACTCAGTTCTTTGACATTCCCTCCTGAGCAGGCTTCCTCTGCGCCCGCACCACCAAAACAGCCTTGGCTGCCAGGCTGTGGACTGCTCCCGTGAGTAGCCACGTCATGGTCCATGCAAATGCCTCTGCTCAAGATGCACAGCATCTGCCAGCAGCCCCACACCCCACGCCCCCTGTGCCCAGCCTGGACTTTGAGTACACGGCATATGCGGTGCTCAGGGAGACCACAAAGAAACAGCGTGACAGCCGATTAAAGCGGGGCAGGGGGGCAAAGGGAAAGAGCGGCCCTCGTGTGCAGGTGTTTGAGTCCATGAAGGGGAATGCGTCTGCCGCATCTTTGCTGTACGACGGCAGCTGTGACGAAGACCTCCATTCTGAAAGTGAGCGAAAACGCCCATAGTGTACTCATAGTGCACCCATAGTGATGTAAGGTTGTGCTACCTAGAGCAATGCAACGACATCCTTTACACTCTTACTCTGCAGGCACAGCACCATACTCTTCTTCTCTATGCCCACCAGTCCAGCATCCTGGCCGAGCAGCAGAACCCACGTATCTGGGTGAGCTGACACCCCCACACACTCGCGTGACCAGCACCCTCTCCTCACCTGGCCAGCAGCAGCAGCCACACAACATACTCCACTCCACACACAAACACCAGCTGCCCTCCTCCCCTGCACAAAACCCCTCTCCTCCCAGCATTAACCAACAACATCACAGCCAGCAGATCCAGCAGCCTAAGCAGCAACGGCGGCCGCACCGACAACGTGGGACGTACACTCCCTTGCAAGTACAGCCACGGCTCACCCAGCGGAAGCAACTTATGCAGCAGCCTTCTTCTCAGCCACCGCCACAACTCACGCAGCAGCAACTCATACCGCAGCAGCAGCAGGAACAGCAGCAGCAGGAGCGCAGGAAACTTGAGAAGGCCAAAGAAAGACAGGTAGAAGAGCAGCAGCAGCAGCAGGTGCGCGATGCCTACAGCCAAGAGGCCTTGGACCATTGCGAGCGTGCAGGGCGCTGCCTGGGGCTGTTTGGGTCAAAGCTGGCAGTACAGCCTGCCTTGCGTGGTGTGCTCCTGCAGCTGTCCCCCCCTGAGCTGGCCAGCACTCGTTTTAAGGAGCTGCAGGTGCGTGTTAAAAAGAGGGATGCGTTCTGCCTTTGAAGGACAAAAAGGCTGGGAAGATTTCTCATTACACCAGGAAGTCAACAAGAACGGGTTGCACTTGTGCTTCAGACAATTGTGCGCTGGTGCTGCTCCTCCCCTCCACCTCTCTGAGGGCCCTTGCGTGTATCAATTTCTTGTGTACTTGGCTTGCCCTTTCCTTTGTGCAGATCCTTGCGCCAGGAAGGACGTGCGCATATGCTTAAAACCACATGTGTTGCACACCTACGGTCAGATTGTGCATAACTCCCTGTCAAGCTTGTACTAAGCACCATTTCACAACCACACGGCATGCAGCACGCTTATGATTACCCCTGCACCCTGAACGTTGCAACTCAACCTCATCTGTATGCCAGGCTTTGCTAGGCGTACGCTACCAAGCCGTATTGGCTGTGGTGTTTGAGCACCCGCAGCTACTGCTGCTGACTGAGGGACAGGCAGCAGCACGTGCTGCAGGGCTGGCAGCACTCATGGGCCACCCTAGTCCGAAGGTGTGTGTATGTCTCTCTGTGTGTGTACGTGTGTGTGTGTGTGTGTGTGTGTGTGTGTGCTGTGTATGTGTCTGTGATAGGTGTCCACTCTGCATTTATGCAAGACGTGAAAAGGATACGAGGTGCGTGGTGAATGTACTGTGCATATGCAAGGTGCTGCTCATGCTCACATGCGCCCTTCTAAGACGCTACAAGAAATAGAGCAGGAAAACAATAAGGAAGTCTGTGCTACTTGTCATGACAAAGAGGGCAGATGGTATACGAAATCAAGCCTGTAGGCAGCTTGAACGGATGGTCCCTCATTTCTAGATAGATCAAAAATGCTGTTCAGGGCTTGAGGTTGGGGGATGCAAAGGTTGCATTTTTGGTCAGGCAACATTCTCTGGGTTGTATATATTTTATTGGTTTGTAAGTGCTTAAATGCAAACCCATAAACACACCTGGACGGTGTCCTGTCCCTGGGCCCCTGGATTGGCGCGTGGAGCGTGCCCTCAGATGCATCACCCCTCCCTGACCCTTGCACCTCTGCAGCACCATTCTTTGGTGCTGTCCTGCTCCCAGATTTTGAGTTGTTACGTACCTGGTACCTGGGTATGTGAAGTGGCGGCTGGTTGCCTCTGAGTAGAGATTGCGTGCCCTCTTACAAAGTAGTCACCCACTCCACTGTCCCTTTTCTTCTGCAGCACACTTCTGCAGTGCTGCGTGCCGCTCCTGAGCTACTGTCCTGCCCCAGTCCCCCAGATGAATGCATGCTGGCACTGGCACGTGTGCTGGTGCCGCCCCTGGATCTCACAGAGCTGGCTGGCCTGCTGACAGCCTACCCAGGTGGGTGTATGTGTGTATGTGTCCTCTTGTTGTGTGTATATGAGATGTTATGTGTGTATGAAATTGCATGCTTCGCATCCGTGAGCTAACATGTTTGATATTTAACTCTTACTAATAATCAGGTGCTACCAGTCCTCTCTACCTGTTCCGTTTGCTCATAGCTGCAAGGCTCTTGCTTACCTTCAATCTCAGCGAGCATGAGTTTGCTGTGTGGAGCCCAGGAAGCGCATCATCAGCATTTCATCCCTACCCGAGGAAGTGGCAGTGCAGGCACACACACACACACACACATATACACACACACCAGCTTCACTCCTCCCTCCTCCTGCATCACGCATCACAGTAATATCACTGCCCTAGCCTGTTGTTCTGTAGACTGTACTTATGATTCCCTTCATGTCACATTGCTTCATGTCTCGTATGGCCTGTATTTGTGTGTGTGAGTGTGTGTGCGTGTGTGAGAGTGCCAATCCTACCATCTCACACCACACACAGAGCTGCTCGCACAACGGAGGGGTGCAGTTGACGGAGGGTCCCGCGCTGCTGCTGTGCTGGTGGTGCTGAGTGAAGAGCTGGGACTGACAACCGAGGAAACAGCTCGGGGGGTGAGTTTGCCTTGTCAGTGATTGGGTATGACACCATTGGCCTGAACACCTTAGGACATCGTGCATCAAATACCAAAAAGCCACCCCACGGCCGCCTTTACTTAGTGCTCTGGATGATACACGACTTATGACTCATGAAGATGTGACTTATGAGGTCAGGACAATCCACGAGTTTACACGGACAATGCTATGTGAGTGAAACAAAGCCTCCTGACGTGTGTATGTTAATTCACGATTCCTTTCCCTCCAGCAAACTCATGGCATTCTTTTATTTAATTCTTTTGGACAATTCACTATTTTGTTTCTTTCTGTCATGTTGTGTTTAAACGCGCGCTGCTGCTCTCCTGAAAAATCAAGATGCCACACTCTCCTCCACGTACAGCGGAACTTCAACTGCTCATCACACCAATTTGAACTTCCTCTTTATGTTGACACGCAAACAGGTCATAGCCCCTGCCCCAGCGCTGCTGTTACGCTCCCCCAGCGCAATTCGTAGTTGCTGCATTACCCTCATCAACGTGTTTCAGGTATGCATATGCTGCTTTTGACCTCACTGATTACTTTGGCCATTATGAAGAGGGCAGGGGTGTAATCAGGGCTGTGCAATGACAATCTGACGGTACGGTCGCTCAAAATACGGCTTGACGCTTGACGCCGTGAACTGACGGTCTAGACCGTCATTTTGGAATCTGGAGACCGTCATAACGGTACGGTTGACGGTATGGTACAAAAAGGCTTGACCAGGATTCGAACTCGGACGGTCTCTACTTGTTGGCGAAGCCCCAGTCATGGGGCGCAGCCCCTAGGTTTGGTGTCTTCCCACCAAAGTTCCCACCAGTGTGCGCAGGCCCGCCCAGCGCACCCCCCGCCCCCAAAACTTGCAAGGCACCTTAGACTGACTAACCAGGCAGCCCTGCGGTGTCAGTTGATGGGGAGGGGCGGTGGAGGTGCTGCTGGGCGCACCATGAAAACGAGAATTATTCACACCAGTGTGCGCAGGCCCGCCCAGCGCACCCC
>Ga0307968_1000853_pt1:0-22500 | contig 23627 bp, 20 predicted proteins | sample OrgLakmetagen650_FD_201834 | JGI IMG/M metagenome (GOLD analysis project Ga0307968, IMG submission 201834) | Saline water microbial communities from Organic Lake, Antarctica - #650 | ecosystem: Environmental > Aquatic > Non-marine Saline and Alkaline > Saline | place: Antarctica: Organic...
ACACACACACACGCGCGCGCACGCACACACACACACACACACACACACACACACACACACATACACACACACATGCACGCACACACACACACACACACGCACGCACGCACACACACATACATGCACACACACACACTCACACAAGCATCACAAGCACACAATAACGCACACGCATATGCACATTAACGCAGAGGTACACACACAAGTGCGCATGAAATTCATTCACTACATGCAAACACATACAATACCGCGCACTACAGATTTCAAAACGCTTACACACAAATATTAAACATTTAAGAAGAAATGTGCACACGTGTTACAGCAGATAAGCGTGGCATGCAGGAGCCCTTGCTTGCCCAGGAACACCAAGAGGTCCTTCCTGGGCTCCTGCAGACTTGTTTGACCCGTCTACGCTACTGGATCGGCAGAGCTATTGGAAGATTACTCTCTTTGTTGCAGCCCCTTGTGTTCAAAATAAAAGGGGAGCAAGAGAAGCCCTTGACTCAGGTGATCTTTTGCTTTAAAGCCTCTAGCCGGAATTCTCTGACACAGTGGGCTATACAGCTCAAATGTACATTTGACATCTGTAAAACGAAGGCTACTGTGCGTCTGATTTTTAAAAGCATCGCGATTGGACGTGCAGCTAAAAATAAAACTTACAGGTGTACTCACATATACAGACATGCGCACACACCCGCACTTACACACACACAAACACACACACACACACACACATGCACACACACACACACATACACACACACATACACACACAAACTAATAATTAAGACCCTGCACATTCATTTCTGCAGGAAGAGCAGGTCCAAGAGCTGCGCAGGGCAGCAGGGGAGCGCTACGATGACACAAATAACATGCATAGAGCAGGCTTGGAACAACTTTGGTATGTGCGCTCAGTCACTGCTTGTTTCGACGTTGCATTGCACACAGCTGAGTAGCATGCACTTGACAAACGTCAAACAGTTAGTGTCCGAGGCTTGATAGAAACAAACACTTACGATTATTGTTTAAGCTCTGTTTTTGCACCTGGCTTGCAGTGCAGATGGAGTAAGTATTGCTTTACGCAATTACAATATAGCTCCTCTTGCTGGTATGCAAGTACAACGAGTGTCCTGCAAACTATTTTCAGGTTGTTTTTGTATGCGCTACAAAATCCTCTTTCCCATTCAATTTCCTCCCTCCATAAACAAACATCTACACACAGGAAGCACGCGTTTCCGACCCTCTCCTTTCCCCCCGATATTAAGTCAGCAACGTGGAAAGAGATGGGCTGGTAGGTCTGGCCCTGTGATCTACATTGTGCCTTACAACTTTAATCCCCATGCTACCAACGTGGTCTTCTCCAATATAGCTTTGCAATAGAGTGAAAGAGCGTGCGTTAAGGCCAGATCCAAAGGTAGCCAGAGCCAGTACAAAGCGATATCCTGTACTTATCTCTCGTCATCCTGTGCAATTAAAATGGGGCAATCATCGTCATCTGCATCCTGCATAGGCTTGATTTGGCGCAAACAGATTGTTGTCATTGTCTTTGTTGCAGGCAGGGGGAGGACCCTGGAACAGACTTCAGAGGATCTGGACTACTCGGTCTTCAAAATCTGTTGTACATGGCCAACACACACTCTCTTAGCTTCACAGCCCTTCTCCACAAGACACGCGGCACCAGATCAGCCTGGGAGTACCCGTTTGCATGCGCAGGGACAAATTTAACATTTGTCCTTGCAGAATTGTTGGAGCTCAAGCCCAAGAACCGTGCAAGGTGGGCACAAGCGGTCACAGTTCTCAAAAGGATGTACGACATGGAGTCACAAACATGGAAGAGTAGCCACAAAAATTATGGTGTACCGGTAGCTGCAATGGTAAAAGCCCTTGTCAATGAACCAACGCCCTTGTCTATGAACCAAAAAATGCTTTGCCATGTTATGAATCTGGATCTGACTAAATGATGTTTAACTGTGCTCGATGCTACAACCCAAATTGCCATTGCGCCTGTAAACTTAAACTTGAGTCTATAGAGCCTCTGCCCCCGTTTGTTCCTGCAACAGGTGGGTGTGTCTAAAACATTGTTCAGCGTGCTGCGCCTTTAGTGCCAAAACTTTGAAAATAGCCATTTTACGAGGATTAAGCTGAGTTCCTTCGAAGCCTAGGAATTTTTAACTTGCAATTTCCGGAAATTTGGTATGTCCTTGCACCCTCGTTCTTCTGGCACTTCTGATCTGCTGCTGCTGGTGCTGATGTTGATGAATCCGATGATGGCAATGGTTTGCCGCACATATCTGGGTCGAGTGCCAGATTTGGCTTTGCCCGCATGTGCTTCTCTCCTGTGGTGTCTTGCACCCAATGGAAACCCTGTGCATGGGTCTGTCCACTGTGCCTTTTAGTTGGGGCAGGGAGACATGCTGGCTGCAGTGCTTGCAAGCATTTACATTTTAGACCTAAGGCAAGCAATCCCAGCTCCCGGGCGGAACCATTGTCCGCCTCTAAGGAGTGCAACTTCATTGATTTAATGGTGATGCTTGCCCCCTAAAAGCAGGGGGGTCCGCAGCAGGAGCCAAGAATGTTTTGCGAGACTAAAAAAAGTATTTTTTAGGCTGAAATTATTGCAAGAGCTTCAAAATTGTCTTAACAGCATGCTCAATACCAAGAAACTCAATAATTAATAGGGCCAAAAATTACTGCCTTCCTGAAAAATGTTTCCTGTTATAGTGCAAGTGCCCTTAAGATTCCGGATCATATAGAAGCACAACTTGCCTAGCATGGCATTCAGCTACACAGTTTGCTACAGCTTTGTATCAAATCTTATGTTTCAAATCTTCTATTAGGAGGTAATTTGCAAGATTCCATTGCTCTCACACAGCCCATATCAAACCACGCCTTTGCTTGAACTGCAGAACTATGTGGTGCAGGCACCTGGCGGCCTTTTCCTGTATTCACGCCAGCAAGGATCTTCTTGTCTTCTGTACACACACAGTGCAGCACCAGCTTCACAATGGCCATATGGGGGTGCTGCTAAGGGCTTTGCACGCATCCTGAAGTTTGAGGAGGGAATGGATGGGCCTACGGCATTTGCAGAAGTTTACTGCGCCAGCTTCTTGCTTCTCGATCAACATTGGTTGCGTACCAAGGCGTCTTACATGGAGTTTAATCAGGTATGCCTTACCACTTTGAGTTTAATCGCTTGGGTTAGATCCGCAATTCGCAAGCTAAAAAGGCTGCGCATTGGTTTGATCTCTGGTGCTTTCACATCTGGCTGGACTAGCAGCGAAATGGCTTCGCCTACTCAACCTCGAGCATTTAATTATTGCCGCGATTTCTTTTCAGATCCTGCAGACTGCATGGTAAGCTATTTTGTTTGGTGTCTGTGTTGTGCGCAGGTGCTTGGCAGTGTGAAGAAAAAAGTGCACACCGCGCTTGAAGCCCGGCCTGATAGCCTCCAGCAATTCCATAGCTTTTTGAGATTATAAAATGAGGTTTTATTCTGCCACGATATCTCGCCTTCTCCTTTATGAGCTGAACATTGTACATTACTGATATTCGCTGTAATTTTTGTCATGGCATGCTGTTTTTTTTATCAGAAACGTCGGTCCAAGTAATAACGCGTTTCCAATGGTGTGGTTGTGGTATAGTAAATAGTTTTTACTCAATCAATAAATCACGAATAGCGTTTCCAATGCGTGCTTTATTAAGATGAAAGGCATTAAAACAATGATTAAACGATTATGAGGTTGGTGTATAAATAATTAACATTCGCGCGGTACATTCAGTTATTCAGTCGCCCCGAAAGGCACTGGAAAGCCAAGGGATACCGAATGCATTGACTTTGACTGTCATGGCCTAGACGCATGCTCTGGGGCACCTTGCAGACCAATGAAAGCCTAATAACAATAAAATGCCATTGAAAATGCAGACGTGGTTTAGCACTTTTTTAATCAAATTAGTGGTTAAATTTAAAAAACACGAATCCATTAGAAATGCGCCATAAAATTTCCGGCCATACTGCATGGTAAATGTATAAGCTCCATCCCCCTTCAATCTCTTAACTGGAGACATGCCTCATCTCATGCCTGGGAACTTGCCTCATTGACTGGAAACATCTCTCATTGACATGGCAGTTCCGGTAAGTCTTTTACATACGCATGGGAGCATCCGCAGACGTTTTTATACAAGCCTTGATTGTCCCAATGCAATTGCTGTGCAAGGCACATTAACACACACACACACACACACACACACACACACACACACACACACACACACACACACACACACACACACACACACACACACACACACAAAAACACACATATATATATACACATGCGCGCACGAGCGCGCTCACATACACACAAACACACACACACACACACACACACACACACAAACACACACACACATACTCACACACACGCACACACACATACATACATACACACACAAAACCACACACACACACACACACACACACACACTTACACACACACACACATCACACACACACATTCACACACACACGCACACACACACACACGCACACACACACACACACACGCACACAGCACGCATGCAGGTGCGCAAACGTGCGTATACACACACATACACTCACATACACACACATTCATACACTAGCACACTCACTTATGCAAGCGCCCTCTCACGTATGCACTGACAAACACATGCAAACTTCCACGCAAAGTACAATTAGCAGAGATGTGCACATTCAAAAGTGCTGCACGTACACGCATACATTGTGTTTATGGTCAGACATATTCGTCTTTCACTTGCACACTAATAAGCACACAATCAAATAATGAACGTACGTGCAGCTCATCCACATGGGGCTGACTATATGCTTTGGGCTGGGCCTGGGCATGATAGTTGGCTTAGTGGTAAGTACTTCGTCTGGACAGGTCACTTTGGCCATTTCTGTTAAAATTGCTCTATTTACACACGAGCACCTCTGTCTCCTGTCGTGTTTTTGGACAGAGTGATGGGGCCGATACTTTGGGCAAAGGCAGATGTGTGACTGCATGTCACCCTTGCTTCATTTATGCCTTTTCATTTATTCCCCCTTCCCAATGTCACTGGAAGTGCACATGTGCACATGTGACATGCCCCTCTCATGCTGCTCTGTTCCTTGGAACCAAACTTTCCTCCTTTCCACCCTAAAAGAGCTTCAGGGACTTGAGGGACAGGGATGTGGTAGAGCTCAGACATGCACACATAGACACACCCATACACAATACACAAGTAAGCACGCACGTACACATTAGCTTCTTACTTCATGCCGTTGCCCTCTCAGGTCGGTGCCTTCCTGTTCAGCCTCATGCTGTCCCCACGCAAGTACCGGGACATGCTGGACGTCAGCGCAGATAACAACCACGCTGTGGTTGCTCCCTCTCAGGGCTCTGTTGTTTCCGACGAGATGCGCAACTTGCTGGAGTACACAGAGAACTGGACACACTGGCCTGACAGTGAAAGGGTGAGAAGCCTGGTGGCAGGAAGGGTGCATGTGAGGGTGGTGGGCGGTGGTCCTGTTGCTTGTGTCCACCTCTCACAGACCTTGTTGGGTAGGTAGTGGGAGAAGAGGAGGGCTTGGTGGCTGGTGAGGGGGGAAGCCTGAGCGTGACGAGCGGCGTGACTGAACATTTGTGCTGAAATAACAAGGGGGGATGGGACGGGGTGGGGCACATAAACAGGGTGACAACAAAGAGTTTAAGGCTGGGATGGGTACATACACACAAGCAGGGCGCAACAGCCAAGCGCTCGGTAGCTGTTGAAAACTTGTAGGACGTCAGGCTGACCCTGTTGCTTGCGTGTGCACACACTTCCTTATCTATTCCTCTCACCTGCGTATGCAAATGGTACTCTGAAATGCTTGATGTGCCTGGAGGTGTGAAGACAGCTCAGCTGTCGTTCACACGCTTCCAATCATCCTCTTTTGCCCCCTGTCCTTTTAGACACCCTGTTTCTCGGCCGTTTGCTAAGTGCTCAATCTCCTCTCCCCACCTATGATCAGCCCCTCTTGTTTTCTCTTCCACATTATGTTTATGCTTACATTCACACACCTCAACCCCTTCATCAAAGGCTTGCTCAAACCCTGGCTCAGCTTGCAGTTCTACATAATATATACAAATGAGCAATATGGCCTTACTCTTTAGGTTTCCGTTATCAAGCGTGTACATCTTGTGTACTCACTCCAAATTGCCTACTGACACCTACCTCCTCTTTGTCCTCTCTCTAGATATCCATAACCAAGCGTGTGCTGTGCATCTTGTGTACTCGCTCTAAATTGCCTGCTTACTCCTGCCCCCTCTCTTTCCTCTCGCTCTCTCTCTAGATATCTATAATTAAGCGTGTGCTGTGCACCTTATGTACGCAATATTGTCCACTGACGCTTGCCCTCTCTCTGTCCTCTCTCTTTAAATATCCACAATTAAGCGTGTGTTGTGCATCTTATTTACGTAATATGTCTGCTGACGCGTGCCCCTGTTCTCTCCACTCTCTCTAGATATCCACAATTAAGCGTGTGTTGTGCATCTTATTTACGTAATATGTCTGCTGACGCGTGCCCCTGTTCTCTCCACTCTCTCTAGATATCCATAACCAAGCGTGTGCTGTGCATTCAAAATTGCCTGCTGACGCCCGCCTCCCCTCTCTTTAGGTATCCATGATCAACCGTGTGCTGTGCATCTTGTGGCCTCGCATCACTGTCGCCGGAATAAGAATGGCCTTGGACATTGCCAAGACGCAGCTGAAGCCTATGCTGGAAGAAGTGAGCAGGGTGGCCTGTGACTGTTGGCTTTACCATGTTTGCAGTGTAATGGAACACAAAGGGCTAGCTTGGAAAGAAGACTTTGTAAGGGGAGGCATCGGGACGGGAAAATAAGAAAGTGGAATTAAGACAAATGGCGAGGGTGACAGAGTGGCCTCACTTAGCTACACTGCAAGGATTAAAACTCACGTGCTTGTTTCTGGACTCAGCAAGAGACACACTGTATACGCACTCACGTCCTGATGGCCGTCACATCAGCATTAATTGTTTTACGCATCCACCTAATGCACTCCCTCATGCAGATTCCTTATGTTGAGGATGTCGTGATCGGCACGAAGAGCATGACCGATGCGCAGCTGTTTGATCAGGCCAATGACTGGGTCAAGCACCAGGTGCAGCCCTGCTGCTGTCTCTGAACTGCAAGCACGGCGCGTGTATAGGGGGGGTATTGAACGCATGTGCTGTGCTAATACAGTGTATTGCGGCATGAACACTGCATTATTTACCGCCAATGTGCAGGCACTCCAGCCTGTCTCTATGCCCTAACAACCCGATGCTTGCCTTGTTGCTACGGCTCAAATTCGTCTTGCATTCAGACATTCAGTGATGTACAAACCCCTGCACTTTACTTAAAGTACACCACGCTTGCCTGAACTATTCGTCACTAGAACCTGGCGCACACATGATTTTAAACAGCTTCAATGCAAATTTGGCTCCCTTGTGTGTTTGCTCAAACTTTGCTCAGAATTGCGCAACTCATCCCACAATTGTAAATAAGGTAGCCCGTATCCATCCTCTTTATGGTGGCGTTTACCTTAAGCGCCAGCGTCCTGCCTGCAGGTTGCTATCCGTTAATGTATTGTGTACACTTGCACACGGAATTGATCTGCAGAATTTCAGTGCTGGGAGCATTCCCTTACGCCTGGGTGGCATAAAGAGCTATGATACAAGTGACGACGAGGTGGTGGTAGAGGTGCCCATTCTGTGGGGATCAGATGCCCAGGTAGGGGTTCATGTGTCTGTGTGTTTTGTGATAAAGGGGTGTGTCGTTAGACGCTCTTGCATGCAAAACTATTGTTGAGCTCTGGCAGCGCGGGCAGTATTTGGAGGTTGCCTCAAATATGTAGGCAGACTAAGTTGAGTGCAGGCTCTTATTCTTTAGTTATATACCAGCATCCACCAGCATCAAATGAAAAGGGTAAGTTTTGGGATGGTTTTCATTTTTCATTTTTTACATTGTAACCAAGCCATATTTTGCACGTTTGCATTCACACCATTGCAAGGCGAGGGATTGGTGTGGTTTGACAACTTAGTGCTATAACCAACCTTCATGCAAGATTTCCAGCATGCTGAAAAACATACTGTATTGGCACGTATAAGTACCTTGATGAAGTCAAAGCCCAAATATCTGCAAATAAATTATGCTAATTAGCACCTTGCAATAAGTAGGAGTCGCAGGACTTTAGTGTCCCTACGGTATTCATATTGTGTTCATCATACCAAACATCCCTGAGAATTTCGTATTACCCGTCCCTGATAGCCTCTGTCCAATAATTGTGGTGGAAGGTAAGGTCCCAAACAAACATGTGTACCCAGTCCTTTTGTTTCACATTATGATATGCTAATAATGTTCAACTAATTATATTGGATTGCTTGGCAACGCAGATGCGCAAAAAGGCTCACATGCATGCACACATGCACACATGCACAGGTACCTACATGTGGACAGGCAGTGGTATACTTAAACTCAACCATACACACACACACACACACACACACACACACACACACACACACACACACACACGCGCGCACAACACATACGCAGCTCCAAGTTGGTGTGTTCCTGAAGTTTGGCCTCCTGCGCTTGTATGTGCCTTTGGAGATTTCAAACCTGCAGATCAAGGTAATGTTTGGGCAGGAGACCTCCTTCATGTCATTTATGCAGAAATCAAGCTACTACAATCATCAAGGGGTGCACTGGGCAAATATACACATTATATTTAAGTATACCCACAATCTCTGTTTCCCAGAGCCTTGTTTGTGTGCCACGATCTGTGCCTGAACTTGGCAAGCTGTGAGTGCTGTGCGTTGATGCCAAGGTCGAAGTCGGAATTTGAATTGTAAGCCCCTGCTCTGTTGCTCATGTCAATAGAAAACATAGCAAGGCTTACGTATCCTTGCAACTAGAGTTTTCGAGTTGCAGCTAATACAAGCTGTGTGTGAGCCTTGTTGCCGTGCATTAAATTGAATCTGGACCGTACAAAACTGACTTGCAATGCACACAAGCTCAAAGGGTTGCTATGACCATTGTCTAGAACTACGGTGGCACACATTAAATCTCAAACATACATGCTCGGCACCCGTACTTACAAACACATAGGTGGAATACACCGTACGCATGCAGACACATACACACATCGGTGGCGCTGGTGCATGTATGTATGTATACACACGAAAGCAAGTGTTTACACAGGTGGAGACACGCATGAAGGTCAAGTCTCTGGTGGAGACAGTGCCCTGCGTGGGGGGTGTATGTATGTATACACACAAAAACAAGTGTTTACACAGGTGGAGACACGCATCACGGTCAAGCCTCTGGTGGAGACAGTGCCCTGTGTGGGGGGTGTATGTATGTATACACACAAAAACAAGTGTTTACACAGGTGGACACACGCATCACGGTCAAGCCTCTGGTGGAGACAGTGCCCTGTGTGGGGGGTGTCACCATCAGCCTCCTTAAGGTCTGTGCTTGCTCCTGACTGCAACTATGCTCATGCGTGGTAATGGTTATGCTGTGTGTGCCATCTGTATGCATCTAACATTATATTTGCGCTGAAGGCTCTAGGTCTGAGTACAATTGATCTGAATGTCTACCTTGTCTGGATACTGATGGCGCTATTGGCTGTTGTCGCAGGCTACGAGGTCGTGAAAGGAACAGGAGTGCTTGTTCTATGTGTTTGCTATTTTGAAGGAGCTGCGGTCATGCATACTTGCACATGTGCATAAGGTACATGGATACAACGCACGTGAGGTGATTTACACACACGCATGCACACACACACATGCTCCCACAGAACCCACTCGTCGACATGGACCTGATGCTGTTTAAGGGTCTTGACATTTTGTCCTTTCCCTTTGCTAAGGCGGGCGTGCAGTGGGCTATGCAGGTGAAATGTTTGGTTTGTCATGCAGGCAGGTGAAATGTTTGGTTTGTCGTGTCTCTGATCTGTTGCTAGCATTGTTTGTTCAATTCATCGCTGTTGGTACCATAGCCTCATGCACATGTGCGTCCCTGTGCCCTTGAATCCAACATTTGGTACATTGTTCTGGGTGCCCTTGATTCCAATTTTTGGTACATTGTGGGCTACTGCAGGTAGCACATTTGCATCTGTATGATGTGTAAGTATGTGTGTGTGCACGTGTGTGTGCATGTGCTTTTGTCTGAGTTAATGTGGGTGTGAATGTTTGTGTTTGTGTTTTGGGGTAGGTGGGTGAGTGCTTACGTATGTATGTGCGTGTTTGTATTTTTGCTTGTGTGTGTGTGTGTGTGTGCATATGTTTGTGTCAAGGTGGGGTCTGCGGGTAAGGTACAAACCAGGGTTGTTCAGTTCGATTTTTTAAGAGCAAAGTTCGTGAAAGTTCTAGAACCCTCGAACTGTTCGAGCAGTTCGATGTGCGATTTCGAAAATGGAGGATTTTGCTGGTTTCTGAGGTCATACTCGTCCAAAACATGCTTGAATTGTTATAAATACATAAAATATACTATATTTAACCCGTACACAAAAAATCTGAACGTTTGACGGCCATCTAAGGCTTTTTCCTGCATTTTTGTCTACAATTTTGGACCCCAAAATTCGAAAAAAGGGCTTAAAGTTCGATGAACTTTTAATAGCTCTCGAACGGCATGTTTAGGGTTCGTTATAGTTCGTGAAAGTTCGCGAACCCGAACTTTTGACCGAACCCCGAACTGAACAACCCTGGTACAAACTAGAGCTCATTCAACATGAGGTTAAAATGTGCCATAGCTTTATTAAGGGTTGTGTACAAAAGGTTGTACAATTCCGTTGTCAATATCAAGTTGTGCTCTGGCTTCTCGTAGCTGTTCCAGCAACCCTTCCTAAAGCTGATTATAAGTGGAAGACATGCCTTTTTGGCAAGGCCCCCCTCATGGGGACGTGAGCCCCTAGCGTTGTCTCCTTCCCACCAAACTTCACACAGGCCTCCCTTGGCTCCTAACCAAAATTTCTACCGCACCAGAAAAGTTGGGGGGCCTTGGGGTGCGGTGTGTGATGATTAAGCATGGGTGACTAGGGTGTATGATTTTGCCAGCGACGCTCACGAGCGTCAGAGGGCGAGGCTCGTCGACATAGGCCCTAGTTAGTGCATCATGGTTAGAAAACCACTTTCTGAAACTTGCGCGGATTGAGCCGAAATTTTTTCTGGAGTTTGTTTATAACGGATTATCGTAAAGAGACCGGACTGAAAAGAGCTGTAGGAAGTGTTTGTTTGGAGAATCCCCATGGTGGACAGGCATACGCACAGCAGAATGGCTGAAAATAATTTCCATATATTCTGGATAATATTTGATAATATTTAAAAATAATGTACAAAATTACTGCCCATTTTGGGGCGTCAAGAAATGAAAGTCTGACACTTCCCTGAACAAGACTGTGACATCGTGATGTGCAATTTTTCGCGTTTACATTAAAAATTCTTTATATTATTATGCAAAAAATGCAAAAAGATTTGGGGGGGGCCGGACCTCCTCCCCAGGGCACCTCCCAGGCTGAGACTCGACATAGGCTCCTAACCAAAATTTGTTTCGTGTCGAATGAATTCTGGGACCCTGGGGTGCGGTGTGTAATATTATAGAGACAAGTCCTATGTTTGGAAGCTCCAGGAAGCTGCCTAGGAATTCTCATTCAGACCCCCGGACCACTTCCTGCTGGTGCAGTATCCATCAGCACACTTTCCCGGCTGCAGATGCTGCGTCAGGGGGCCTGGGAGTGTTCCAACTCCAAATTTCATGATTGACCATGCAAGCAAAATCAATTCATACAATATTTGATGGGCTATAAAATTCTAGTTTAGTCAGATCATAACGCGCGGAAGTTTGCTTGGACGGGACCTTTCAGGAACATGGTCTGTGTTGGCTTGAATGTTCGCGGGGCATAAGGCACGGTGCAGGTGCTTGCCGCGCACTGTGTGTTGAAGCAGAGTTCCGACATCGTGGCCAGCTGTCACCATGCTCGCACCTGCCCTTTCAAAAGACAGGAACAGCAGCACATCCTCACGCCTGCTTCAGCAAAGGCTGCTCCAGCATAGCATCATGCGCACCACTGCAGCATATGTGGGGCAGCAAGGCACACACACAAGCGTGCATACAAATGCGTGCACAAACACGTACACACACGCACACACACACGCATGCACACGCACACACGTACAAACAAAAACGTGCGCACGCGAATGGATTCAGGTGCGCACACGCACATACACATGCACACGCACAAACAAACAGACACACGCGAGCGCACACATAAACACGCACACACACACACATACACACACCCACACACACGCACGCGCATACACACACACACTCACACACACGCATGCTTTTGCACGCACACGTTGTGCACGTGATGGGCTTCGCCAATTTCTAGCTTCGCTAGCGAGGCTCCCTCACTTGCCTCCTCTGAAACTCCGCCCTGTGACCTGCAGAATACGTCCCCATGCTCCTTCATCCCCCCATATTCCACACTCTTCCTACTTACCCCCTACCATACTTTGCACCTCCCGTTTTTGTTATTCTTCCCCCTCCTACTTGTACTTGTTCCTATTTTTGTATACAACAGTGCGCTTGCTTGAACCATATGCATCACCAGGCGTCATCCACACATTAAACTTCCACCTCCCACCCTTCCCCCTCCCTTTCTTGCCTTCCACTCAAAGCTACCCAAACACGTTGCTTGCAGAAAGCGCTGGGCAACATGCTGATTTACCCGAGCTCCATAAGCTTCCCTATCATGGAGCATTATGGCATCCCTCCGGTGCCAAAGGGCGCCCTCAAAGTTCAAGTCATCAGTGGGGAAAACATTCCAGGCGAGGACACGTTTGTCAGGTAAGGGCAATTTCGCAGGGTCTCGTTTGGAATTTGAGGCAAAATAATTATTGTATCTGCAGAAACTTAATAAGGTCGTGCCACACAAAGGTGCGGGTAAAAAAGAGCTCACACTTAGAATGAATGAGGGCGGATATCTTGCAGGGCACCTTCTGGACGCATGTCACTTCAAAAGGGTGTCACCGCTGCCACACAAAATTGAAATGATGATGCACGCTTCGTGTCAGTGTAAACCGAGGACAAGTGTGAACTGAGGACCAAGGACAATGTATTGTAAAAATAAAGTAAATATGTAAAAATGAAGTGTATGTACACTGATCAAGGACAAAGTCAAATATGCAGGTCGACGACCTTTGACCTCTGCCTCTGCATCAGGGATCTTGTGTCACCCACTTCATTACAGCAATGCCCATGTGTGATTGTTAAGACAAAAGGAAGCAAAAGGAGAAAGCTATGCAGACAGTGAAAAACCACTTCCCCCAGTCCTCCAGCACACTTTGACAGCCCCTTCGTTGATTCTAGTTTTTAAGTTGGATGGACTCTGTAGAGGTGCGGCATCTGGCAATTCAAAGTAATGCTTTGATTTTTCCTTTGTGCAGGCCGAGATAAATAAGTCTTGTCAATAATGTGCTCTGCAGCTAGAAAATTGTAGCTTAGGCAAAGTATTCTATGATTGTGTCTGAGAACAGCCGTGCCGAAAACCACGCGTTCACGTAATCCCTCCTCAAACCTCTCTGTTTTGCGGGCTCAAACTTGTGGCAAAAGCTTCCTGTTCAGCATTATGCTTACATGTAGGGTTGGCCAGAACTGTGTATATACTCTGTACTTTTGTACCTAATGTGAGGTTTAAAAAACAAATTAGTATACCCCAATGCGAGCAATGCAAGGGGGACGACAATTTATCGACACAATATATTTTTGCCCCTTTCCTAAATAAGTAAGCGAGGCCTCCGTGTACTTAAACAAAGGAAAAGAAGGACGCGGTGAAAGGTGGATAACGAGGGAATCGCGTTTCTAAAGCAAAAACGCATATTTGGGGTGTTTTGACTAGAAATATGTTAATGTATTTGGTCAATCATGATTGTGACCCACTACATTAACAAAGTGGAAACTATAAGCTCAGAAACCCTGGTACATTGCACTAATGCAAACACAATTGTGAGGCGTTTGGATGCTGGGTAGTGAAATTAGTCACGACACTCCCCAAGGGGGGCAAATTTTTGCGGTTCGCGGTGATATACCGGCGATACAGTCAGGCCAACCATCCCTGTGAGAGTTATAGCCCAAAGCAAATAAGTACATTTAAGTATGTAGAGACCTTAATTAGATATATCTAAGCACCCCTGCGCACTCAGTTTGTGGCGGGAGGTGGGCAGGATGGAAATGGGTGGAAATCCCTGCCAGATAGTAGATCTCCAAAAGCTCCTCCCCGGCACCATCAACTTGCCAGGGGTGTTTGCAGTAATATTGGGGACATTTTGGAGAAGGTCTGGGGGTCTGGGGTCAAGGTCCGATTTGGGACCCCTTTTGGCGGGGAAACTACAAAATGCAAAGGCTTTTACCAAGGTGACAAACAAAGTTCACTTTCCTTCATTGTTGTTTGTAAAGGTTGGTTGTTATGTTCCTGGAAGGGGTCTATTGCAAAAGTTGAGATCATATGGCATTTGAGAATCTCAGCTGTCGCTGCCCACCACGGCCCAACCCCACATTCCTGACCCTAAAACTTGACAGGGCATGCCTTACCATACTGAAGGGCTTTTGGCACTTCTCAGGTGATGGCCAGAAAGCGTGTATCCAGGGTTTCCAGAAATGCATCGTTCTGCCCAGCAAACAGGCCCACGCACTAAGTCCTTTAGGGGCAAATTTTCAACCCCCCTTTATTTTGCTTTGATGGGTATGGTTTGACCCTAAATCAGACCCACCATTCCTGTTTGGTGTAACGAACCTGCATATTTTCCACTTCTAAGTAACCAGGACCAGGAGGGTGTAGGAAGCATAACTTTTGGACGACACGTGTCAAATCGATTAAATTTTATATATTCGGAATCCTGGCGTCAAGAGCTATTGATTGGTATATATATGGGTCCAATCGGAGGGGGGGGGAATCCAGAGTTTTTTGGGACCCCCCTCCAAAACTTTACTGGGCCACTCCTACAAAAATTTGAATACATCAGCGGAATTTTCAGCTCAAGCCCAGTTGATTGGCCCCCCTTTTGAGCAATTTGGGTTAAAGGGGGGGGGGGTCTGTGGACATGTCCAAAAGTCAGAGGCACACGCGCTCGGGTGCAGGCCGCGGGGTGAATCAAGCCAATGAAGCAGCAATCTACCCCAAATTTACAGGATTGTGCCAGCATGAGATAGTCAGTAAATTTCTGAATAAATGGACTGTGCAAGCCAGTTATGGGTGCCTGGTAGGTCACGTGTGCATGGGCGTCCGTAACTCAGTCTTTCTCCCATAACTCTGCAACGCTTCAATTTCAGGTTTTGATGAGTATGCAGGTGGATGACTTTTTGAAAAAGGAGCAGATTGGTACCCTTTTTGTCCTGGTGGGGGCACCGGAAGGGGGGGTTTGGGGGGGGAGGGGGGGCAGGGGGGTCCACCCCAAAAAGTAAATGTGCCACCAAAAAAATAAACACCCTCCTGTTGTCGTCCGAAATAAAACACCCTCCTTCCAGGACGCTTAGTTAAACCTACTTAAGCAACCCTGCACACTCATTTTTTGGTAGAAGGTGCGGGAGGATTCCCTGCCATAAGGTCGATTAAAAAAAGCTCCCGGGTACCATCAACTTACCAGGGGTGTTTGCAATCATTTTGGGGGCGGTTTGGTGCGGTCCAGGGGTCTGGGGTGAAAGTCCCATTTTGGACCTCCCTTTTTCGGCAGTGGCAATGGAATTGGCGAAGCTATGGAAAAAGTGCACACCAAGTCGGGGCAAACCGATTTTTGCGATGAATTACATCATTATAAACTATAAAACTATGTAGTGAGACCCTCCCAACTCCGGTGCAGGTGTGGCTTCACAGACTTTGAGTGTGTTTGGCACACTATTAGATGGTTTCATTGAAACAAATGTTTGATACCTGTGTGAATGTTGCATGGACTTAGATTTACCTCAGCTGTTGCTGCCCACCACGGCCCATCTCCAGCATTCCAGACCATAATACTTGACAGGGAATGCCCTGGGAGCATACTGAAGGACTCCTGACACCCATGTGATGGCCAGAAAGCGTGTTTCCAGGGTTTCCGGAAATGCACCATTTTTGCCCAGCAAACAGGCCCACGCACCAAGTCCTTTGGGGGCGAATTTTCAACTCCCCTATTTTTTGCTTTGATGGGTATGGTTTGACCCTAAACCTATCTGGGAACAAAAGAATTGGTGAAGTTCGGACCAAAACCCGCATTTCTACACCCATACCACCTTTCTGGCAGGGAAATGGCACAAATCCAGCCCCCCACTTTCACCCTTGACCCTAAACTCATTAATTTGTATGCAGAAGTGTTAAATTTATGTATTATAACCATTGGGTGACAGATGTGCAATTCAGGAAAAGGGCATTTATTCCCTTTTTTTGGGTGGGGCTTGGCTGGGCTAAGGTACGTCGTTCTAAAATGAAATCCCCACCAAGAATGCTGTACATACGCTGTATATAAATATACATGGTTCTAGCCAACCCTATTTATATGTCTGTCCCTTTCGCTTAGCCCTCCCTGACAATTGCCTCCTGCCCTTGTAGTCCATGGCAGTCTTCTGATTACTTTTGGCCTGGGCCTTTGCATGTGCAGGCTCAAAACCCGTGGCAAGAATTATCAGTACGGCGAAACCGTGCACTGCCAGGGCAAGGAGGCCAGGAACCCCAAATATGGCCAGGAGTTCACCCTCATTGTGCGTGTATAGATGCGTGTTGGTTGTTGAATTGTGTTTCTTCTAGTTGTTCTTTTTTGTTACCTTTTCTAAAGTCTATTTACCACTGCTAATCACCATAACCTGAGCATTCGCAGCTCTGCTGCGCCTGCCAAAGGCTTGTTCTTCCAAGCCCTGGCGCGGTTATGCTATCGTGCTGTTGGCTGGTAATCAAAGTCATATGTTGACACGGCTAAGCCTGGTAAAACGAGTGGAACCAAGCTTAAAGGATCCATTGCTGCTGCACGCTACAGAGACAGGCTCCTCAAACAGTGTAGAGATGGTTGCTTCCTTTGATCCTATTTTACTTGTAAAGAACTACTCTTATCTTACTCTGTAATTGTAAGCTTACTTTGATCCTGTTTCACTCTGCTGCCATGGATTCGTCTTAGCCCATCTTCGAAGCGGCTGCTGCGTGGCTGTGTGGCTACGTGATTGTGTGGATTTGTGACTGGTCTATCTGTGTAGTCTCATTATTGTGTGGATGCTCCTGTGCCACTCTGTGCATGTGTGGCTATTTGCGGTGTGACTGTGTGCTTACATGACCGAGGTTGTGTGGCAATGTGATAGTGTGGCTATGTACTTGTGTGGCAATGTGATAGTGTGGCTATGTACCTGTGTGGCTATGTGATAGTGTGGCTATGTACCTGTGTGGCAATGTGATAGTGTGGCTATGTACCTGTGTGGCAATGTGATAGTGTGGCTATGTACCTGTGTGGCTATGTGACTGTGGTTCTGTGTGTGAATATACCCTCAGGTGGAAGATTTTGAGAAGCAGCAACTGGGGCTGGCCGTGTTTCAGAACAAAAACGACAACGACAGCAATGAGCCTAAGCTTGCTGTGGGCAAGCTCCCCTTTGGCAAAATGGAAGTGGCAGGCATTGTGGGTGCATGGCTGCGTGTGTGCATGCACATGTGTGCTTGCCGTGTGTGTCCACGCAAAAATGTATTTTTTTATCAAAAAACGTACATTGTGCAAAAGGGGTGGTACTCCTTGTTCCCCAGGTACGAGCAGTTTCCTTGCATGCCTAGTTACCAGCTACTATAACCAACCCTCTTCCTGGCTTGTTTCTTTGTTGCTTGCCTGAAGTGAGCGTGCCACACAGCACCTTGCGCACACATGCTGTACATAACCTCTCCATCCTGATCTATCCTCTAGTTGAGCAAGAACCTGGGTGTGGTATATGTGTGTCAGAGCTGCATCGAGGCAGGCTGTACAATCTCCTGTATTTCCTGTCTGCGGAGAGGAGCTGTCCTTTCATGTTGAGTTGAGACACCACCTTTCCAGTCGCATCCATGATCTGTTCACACTGCACCACCGACCGGATTGTTCCTGTAGGACCTCAACACAAAGGAGCCCAGGATTGTATTCCAGGTGGCACAATTCATTAAAGTAAGTGAACTAAATGGTGCATCTTTGTGCAATGTCTGGCCTTTTTGAACTGAACAGTAAAAAAAATCTGTCATTCTGTAGCGGCATGATGCAATTGCAATGAAACATCTATAATCAAGCTTTACTAACACAATCGTACAATTCATGCTGATTTGTTGGGTGGGCTAAATCGATAACCTCATAAGTAAAGTCGGTGCAAAGTTCTTGTCCACGCACTTTATTGTATGCACAATAAAGTGGACTGGCCACCCTAAAAAGTGGGAAGCAGAAAAAGGGCTGTTGGCCGTAAACCAAAGTTTTGCACAAAGGGCAACTAATATGCCACTCTTATGTGTGCATAAGTCACTTGGTACTCACTAATCTAAGTAATCAGGGGGGATGCAGCGCCAAGCACCTCACACCTTGCAGACACGACCAATCATGCCTGAATGTTCGTGTAATATCCAGATGGGCAGGCTAGCTATTTGGAGTGGCATTTGGACTGTTTAGGCAGGGAGAGTGTCAAAAACTTAATAGGATCATGGTGCAGGCAGAGGCCACTCTTTATTATTTCAAGGAAACAAGACTTTTGGGAGAGGGCTAGGTGGCGAAGCTCGTAAGGCATGTGTCGGATGTGGGATTAGTTTGTTGAGGACTAAAGACCCGGATGTGTACATAATAAATGAAATTAATTGTTCATCCCTACCAGTTTTTTTGGGTGATAAGGGTGCATCAGGTCTTTCACGCAGCTTTATACTCCAACCTTGTTGCGACCATGATCTGTCTGCCTCGTTCAGTATGATACTATTTGCAACCCTTTAAATTTCCAATATGATCCACAAGCACTACTTTATCCCCTCCACAAGCATCACTTAATCCCCTCTCGTCTCTGCTTCATTATTTGACTTGTTTCAATTGTGTTGCAGGTCCCAAACAAGGAGGTAGACATCATCGTGCAGCTCAAGAAGCCTAACGACATGCATGAGTCCCAAAAAGAGATGGAGAAAAAGAAAGCCAAAAGAGGCATCATGCAGAGCTTCTCTAACAGGAACAAGATCGTGAGAGAGGTCAGTGCTAGCATCAATTATCTTTGCCACAGAAAGTGTGAACGTATTCGCGCCAGGTCACACAAACACACACGCGCGCATACACACATACGCACACACACACACACACACACACACACACACACACACACACACATACGCATACGCATACATGCGCACACACATTTGCTATCACAACAAGTCGTCATATGACTGCATCACCTCTTTCCCTTGCCTCTGCAGAGTGCTGGGAGGTTAAAGCTCAGGATTCAATTCTTGCCTTTTTACCAGCCTGGGTTTGACGACGAAGACGAGGAGGATGCATCCGTTGCACTCCCCACCCGACGTTTAGTCACGCACAACGTACCAGATGGCCTCAAGGTATGTCATTCTTTTCCACTCACATCTTTGTTTCCCAAGACAATCTATTGCACTCGAGCATTTAATGTAAACTTGGTGGCATGTTTTGATCATTGCATTATTTTATGGTTGTGCTGCATATCTATTGAGGCTTGAGACGTTACAGGTCAAATTACTACAGCAGATTAAAAGCAATAGAGTGCCCCTTGCGATTTGCTCACGTCACTCACCTTCTTCAATGTGGCCTTTTGTCGTAAAAGTGCTTAATCCTTGCTAACAGTGTAATTTTTCTATGTGCTCAAGCCTGCTCTGTAACAGGGCTTATGAAGCAAAGCCCATTTTCAAGCTAAAGTCATTTGCAATAATGTTGTATGCATATGTTAATTTCAGTCCAATGCAAAACACTGCATGTCAAGAGCAATACATAGTATGGATCTGCCTGTCTAATATGAATTAGTATTCGTACATTTCTCTGCAGGGTCGGCCAAAACCATGTAATATGTACATTGTTTGCATGGTAATTTCCTGCTAGAAGTACCGTCATACACGAATAAAATGTAGGTCCTGACCAACCCTATTTATCTGTCGTACGCTGCGCCATGTATCTATGCTTGTGCCAAATGCCATATGTATCTCTGTATGCCTGCAGGGGGTGCTGACGGTGCACGTCATCCGCTGCATCAACCTAAAGGGCGAGCGACCAACAACCTTTGTCAAGCTTCTCCTGAAAGGAAAGGACATGCACTATATGCACCAGGTGAGCTAGGCAAGCTTGCAGAGGGAGTACAATGTGACCTATGAAATGTGCTCCATTCTTTTCACCTTGCCAACATGCTCCTTTTTTCCACTTTGTCGTCTCTGTATAATTGGGTTTAGGGCAAGGGGCCAGCCATCAAGCCTCTGCGACTCCCTTGCGCCACATTTGTGAACCATTTCAGGATATTACCATTTAGAATAGGCTAAGCAGATGTGCTTTAGCCTTGAAGATGGTAGGACATGGGACACCCTGGACATGCTAGCTGGGGTCCTGCCCGTGGTCTCATTTGGCATGCCAGAATAAGAAATGTGGATATTTGGGAAAGTCAGCGCAAGCCTCTCTTACGCTCCGGTTGTCACGAGCTGATTGAGTGTGTGACTTCTACCCCAGTACGTTGCAGGAACAAATCTACAAGAATACAGCAGCAGAGCTCAAGACAGCTTTGAGATGTGTAGTTAGTTTTGCCCCTCTGATCCCTACCCATTTCCCTTTTTCAAGGAGGAATAGCATGGTTCCCAAGTGCCTTTTTCCCTTTTGGTGTGGGAAGCAGATTGCAATTCCTGTATGCTCGCTTCTCTTGTTTTTTTGCGGCTTACAGCCATTGTCTTTGCTTCCCTGCCCCTATATGCACCATTCCTATCAAACTCTGGAGCTGATTGTTGCAACGGCTACCCCAGTGCCTGCCCTGCTTTTACTGCACCATCGGTAAAATCCCTGCTCTGCATTTTGAGTGCTGAGCAGGAGTGTTGAACATGCCTCTCTCCTGCAGATTCAAACCACACAAATGGTGACCGGGGAGAATAACCCGCGCTATGGACAGAAGTTTGATTTTGTGATGATCCCAGCCAGCTGCATGCTCATCTTCACAGTGTACCAAAAGGGGGGTGTCCAAGCAAACACGGTTTTCAAGAAGAGGAAGGTGAGATTTTGTGGGGGATGTCAGGGGGATGTCAGGGGTAAACCCTAACCCTAAACCTTACCACCACCCCTCACCACCGCAGAGGGGGGTGGTAGGCAGTCCTGCAACCATGACTGTAGCATGTTCCCATTGCAGCTGCCTGACCTAAAATGATCACTGCGTAATGCTTGAAATTGGGCAATAATTTTATCGTTCTGTCCGTTTCTATACTTGTCCTCCACATCTTAGCAGGATCGTAGCTATCTGGTTTATAAGTGTGCATTCACTGACAATTTGACACAGGATGCGGTGCTGGGTGCCCTGATGTTGCCGGTTAAGGACGTCGCACGTAACGGCACGCTGAAGGACATTTGGACCCTAGTGGTGCGTAGGGATATGTCTGGACAATGGCATGATAGGCTATGACGTTGACACAGGGTGGTGGTACAATTGGTAGTACAAAGTGTAGTTTTAAAATATCAGACCATATGTGCAAATGTGATGGCGCCACCGTCAGTTTCCTTATCGCCGACGACGTATTGGTTTGCCCTTCCCTCTAATCTCTGTTGTTCCATGCTGCGTCAAGTCCATACTCCTGTCTACTTGCTAGAAGAACATAGAGCACAATATAATGAATCTGAACTACAGAAGCTCGGCTTTCAGATCAAAATTGCCAAAGCCTCCTTGATTGCAAAAACAAAAAAAGCGGCTGGTATTGTCACAACGAGCTTGTGTTCTCTTCAGTTAGAGGCCCGTCCAGTTGTGCGTATCTGAGAATTGTTACAATTTGCCTGCTCCCAAAACAGGATACTGAGCGAGGCCAAATAGAGCTCCAACTAAAGTGGCAGGTGAGTGAACATGACCTATTAGTCATTGCTGGAAATTTTCTGCAGCTTTTGCCAAGTCTTGGCCTGCTTTTTGCATACGTTTGCGTCACTGCGCATTGTACAGAATTGCACACATTGTTCTTACTTGCAGACGTGCTATGTAAACGACGACAACTAGGTACAATTTTTTAAAGCAATAATCGCGTGAGAGCAAGGTATCAGGATAAAACCTTCAGCTTGCTCCCCCCGAGAACGCTCTGCCAAGTGTCGGGTCTGGAGTGCTGGGTAGGCAGCTGATTTGAAACTACGGTATCTCTTTCAATACTGCTGAGCTACTTTCCGAGAGGGAATGGACTGAGCAAGTGCCCAAACACGCTCCTTTTTGACTTTTAAGGGCCTTCTACTTAGGCACAGTGTGTGTTAGCA
>Ga0307968_1000854_pt1:0-5000 | contig 23624 bp, 18 predicted proteins | sample OrgLakmetagen650_FD_201834 | JGI IMG/M metagenome (GOLD analysis project Ga0307968, IMG submission 201834) | Saline water microbial communities from Organic Lake, Antarctica - #650 | ecosystem: Environmental > Aquatic > Non-marine Saline and Alkaline > Saline | place: Antarctica: Organic...
GGATCTGCAAGCACAAGACAGATGCAAAGGTGTACAGGATCTGCAAGCACATGACAGATGCAAAGGTGTACAGGATCTGCAAGCACATGACAGATGCAAAGGTGTACAGGATCTGCAAGCACATGACAGATGCAAAGGTGAACAGGATCTGCAAGCACATGACAGATGCAAAGGTGTACAGGATCTGCAAGCACATGACAGATGCAAAGGTGTACAGGATCTGCAAGCATGGGGCAAGGAGTCAAAGCTGTCTTATTTTACATTATTAGAGCCGTGGATGGCTAGCGAGTATCTGCAGGGCTTTAGTATAGGCGCTTGTTTTGAGGCAATGACAAAGGTGGAAAGGGTCAGATAGTGTTGTCAAGAAGAAAAAAGAAAAAACTACGCAGGCAGTGAAAGCCTCTTTCTCCCCCCCCCCTCTCTCTCTATATATATATATGTGTGTGTTTGTGTGTGTGTCCCCATATTAATTATAATATATATGTATATCCCCAGATTAATTAAGTAAAGGAGCCATCTTATTACCGGGTACCGTGAAGGGCATCGTGAAAAGGTGCGGCTGTGGAGCGTGCAAAAGTGCAGTCTTATTTGGAGCACACTTTTTGGGGCTGGCCAGGACTAAATTTTCAGGTGCAAATGGACAGGCCGAAACCATATATACATACATATATATATAAATATAAATATATATATATGTATGTGTGTGTGTGTGTGTGCTTACTAATACACAGTGTGCCAACTTATACACAGTGTGTACGCAGTACATTTAACAGGAAAGCTACCACGCGTACAGTCATGTATGGTGTATGTAATTCTGGCCAATCCTATCAAGGTACCAATGGCGGAAAAAGCGCTGACGGCATGGCCATGCATAGTGTGCACGTAAAATTTCGGTTGACCTTATGTGCACATGTATGATGCTTGTGACGTTTGCCAACCTTGTATGACCATTGTCAACATTGTGTGCCGTTTGTGAAATTTCGGTCAACCTTATGTGCACATGTATGATGTTTATGCATTCATGTATGATGTTTATGTTTTCAAATGTATGACGTTTATACATTCAAATGTAGGAAATGGAGGATAGGAAATGGAGGAAATGTAGGAACATCATGTATGATATTTATGCATTCAAATGTAGAAAATAAAATGGGACTGATGTGGCTCAGACTAACAGGGCTACGGTACTGCAACTAGCCTAGGTTTCATTGCCAGCGTAACACTGCGATGCAGGCAACAACTAGAGTAGGCCTGTTACAATCTAATAAATTTGTAATATATAAAAATTGTAATTGATAAAGTTGTAATTGATACAAATTGTAATTGATTGGAGCGAGGCGAGAAACCAGAGGGTGCAGTCAAAAGAAATAGATGACACACAACACAGTGATTCTTACAGGCATTTGGAGAAAAAACAACCACAGCCCGTTTCAAATACCAGATAGGATCACTGGAAAATGTTCCAATCAATAACAACCTGAGCCTGTGTTTCTACAGCTGTCTCCCTGTGATCGACCCTACCCTCCTGATATACCCTGCTCATTGTTTTGTCCACTGCTTTGATGGTGCCAAAATAACAGCCAGGATCACTGGAACATGCTTTAAGCAACAACCTGGAATTTGTTATTTTACAGCTGCCTCCCTGTGATCGACCTACCCTCCTTAAGTTTCATGTTTTGTCTCCCGCTTTGACTGTGCCAAAATGCAGGCCCTGTATGACGCACCGATACAGCTGCGAAGAAGAAAAGGAGGTAGTGGCCTGCTTTGATGGACTTTTCGGTGAACAGCTGCCGCTCCCCTGCTGGGCAGTGGGCCTTATGGCACTCCATGCCAAGTGCCCTGCATGTGTGCACGATCATAGTTTGCGTGGTTTAGTCACGTTTTGAGCCTGCTTTGATGGACTTTTTGGTAAACAGCTGTCGCTCCCCTGCTGGGCAGTGGGCCTCATGGCACTCCATGCCAAGTTCCCTGCATGTGTGCACGATCATAGCTTGCGTGGTCTAGTCACGTTTAGAGCAGACAAGCTGCTTTGATACGCAATATGGACAAGCTGCTTTGGTACTCTGCATGGCATTCCATGTGCGCTGCGTCTTTTGTGCATGGTTGTGTCAAGAGATGAAAGCGGACTGGCTGCATACCAGTACATGCAACGACACTCCAAGCCAGGTGCTCTTCTTCTTATCTGTTTGTGCACATTCATATGGGTCTTTTGGCAACTACCTTAGCAGCTTCAAATACGTCTTATGTAGGCCTGACGTGCAGCGTGCTGCTTGCAGGGTTTGGAAACGAGTAAGAAAACGGGCCTGTGGGCCTCTGCGTGCTTACGTTTCGAAATGAGCTGTTTCACACACATGTACATACACATACACACACTCTCTCATACACACTCATCCACACACTCATTCACACACACTCAATACACACACGCGCACAAACCCAGTGTACATGTGTACATACATGCATCATACACACGTGTACCCACTTGCATTCCTCCAGTACACGCTCTCGGGCCTGTGCATCATCAAACACGTCTCCAGGCTCCTGCACGACAATAACAAAGACACTTCTGTTCTTTCTAGTAAGTAGTAATAACGTCTTTACAGAGAGCATAAACGAGATGTACGTAATAAAAAAAAACACAACACAGAGACATCAGAGAGCATAGGCGAGATGTACGTAATCAGAAAGACCACTACACAGAGACATCACAGAGAATAAGCAAGATTTGCGTAATCAGGAAAACCACGACACAGGGACATTAGAGCGCATAGGCGAGATGTGCGTAATGAGGAAAACCACTACACAGAGACATCACAGGGCATAGGCGAGATGTACGTAATCAGGAAAACCACGACACAGGGACATCAGAGAGCATAGGCGAGATGTACGTGGTCAGAAATTTCACTCCCTCATACAAGCGCACCGTCCTCTGCATCTCCGAGCTCCCGTCATTAAAAAAGTGGGTGTTGTGCGTTGACCTAAATCTCTAAGATAATGCGTGTACTGCTGAGCTTTCTCAACGAGGAGGGTCAGTAATGTGCAGACCTAAGCTTCAAAGTACGTGCAGTGCTGCAGGCATAATTAAACAGAGAGGGTGGGTATTGCGTGCAGATTAATGCTTCATATTCCTTGAGTGCAAGCAGCAAGTGAGCTTGATTTAACCAGAGAGCGTGAAGAATGTGTGAAATCTATTGGCAACGTGCGTCCCTAGGAATTGAAAGCGTACACGGAATAAGTGTAGGGTTGGCCAGAACCGTATATATACATTGTATATGACCGTATATTCGATGATTTACCTGCCAAAAAAATCGTATATACACCGTATATATATGGTTCTGGCCAACCCTAAATAAGTGGTAAGCACTGCTACATGGGTGCCCGAGGAGATAGAAGGAAATGATGTTTAAAACTAAGCGTGGTTGTGTTTACATAAGGCTCTCGTAATGCATGATGTGAGATAACAGCTGTGTTTGCACGTCACATTGTTGGCATCACGTATTGATGTGAGATAACAGCTGTGTTCGCACGTCACATCGTTGGCATAGAGGTTGGTTGAGCTTCAGGTGCTAGAGTTTACAACAGAGAGTAATGATGCTCAGAAAAAAAGCGAAAAAGCTGTGTGTTCTTCAAAGCTCTTTGTTTTGAAAAGCAACGCAGTCACGATCAGTGTGCGCAGGAACAAATGTAGGGTTGGCCAGGACCATATATATATATATATATATATATATATACGATGTTTTTGCAGAGGGGGCTACCTGAGCAAATGTCTAAACATGCTCCTTTTTGCATTAAAGGGGCAACCACTCTCACGTCAATTCACCAAATTGAGCCCAATCTAGCTTCACATTGTTACTGATAGTATAAGCTACCAGAGCATGTGCTCAGATTTAGTTGAGTCGCCCTGCGTAAGGAATGACAGGACTAAATGCACACGTCGTGTACCGGTATCCTAAATAGGTGCTCTCCATGGGGAATGGTGCATAAATTTGCATATCTCACTAACCACTTGCTCTTTTTGCTCCATTGGTTATTGCGATGATCTTTATTCAATTCAAGGATTCAAAACATCAAACATTACTCAGTTTGGTGCGCTGGCTGGTCAGATACAGCATATGGCTGCTCAAAAAGTAGGGATCACGCCGCGGCCGATTAGGTATGGGCCCCCTAATTTGCACGTTTCAAGCTCAGCTGCATTGGAATCTACATTTCACCGCTGAACTTGAAACGTGCAAGTTAGGGGGCCCATACCCTAGGAGCATGCAAAAATTGTACCATTTTTGGCCATAACCCCCTCTGGTATTTTTGGTATATATATACGGTCATACACGGTGTGTATACACGGTTCTGGCCAGCCCTACGTATATATGTACGCCGTATACGACCATAGATTCGAAAATCCCCTGCAAGCAATACCGTATATGCACAGTATATGTATAGTTCTGGCCAACCCTAAACAGGTGCAAGGTTTGAAGCTTTTGAGGGTTTTGGTAACCCCTGCGAGAAGCGCCACTTCTTATCATGTGGGCTTGAAGTAAACAGACGGGCAAGAACGTCGTTTTAGCCGATGTCAAACACTAGCTGATTGACGCTGTGGGCTGTACGTCCGACCCAGAATAAAAATTGTACGCAAGGGGTGGTAGTAATATCACAAGCAAGGATTGTGGAAACGGAGAAGGAGCTGTTGGGCAGCTAAGTACTCACGCTACCAGGCGGACTCAAACCCACGACCCCGAAGATTCTAGCCTGACCACGGACCACTAGACTTTCAGGGCAGCTACCCTTACTAAGCCCGGTAATAGGTAAGTAACATTATTAGGTAAATAACATTATTAGGTAAATAACATTATATTATGACATGAAAACTACACAACAATACCTCCTTACCTCAGAGCCTAAGCCACCCTTGGTCACACAAATGGATGCCAGGGGAGGCTCGATGAAAGCCAGGACCTGCATGATTGCAAAGGACACAAAATGAGAAAAACGGTCGCACGTTTAGA
>Ga0307968_1000854_pt1:10000-15000 | contig 23624 bp, 18 predicted proteins | sample OrgLakmetagen650_FD_201834 | JGI IMG/M metagenome (GOLD analysis project Ga0307968, IMG submission 201834) | Saline water microbial communities from Organic Lake, Antarctica - #650 | ecosystem: Environmental > Aquatic > Non-marine Saline and Alkaline > Saline | place: Antarctica...
CTTGATCTAGGTATAGGTTGGCCAGCTTCCCCTTGCTCTCGGCTCTTAGTAGAGCAACCCGCCTCTTATTATTTAAACCTTTAGTTCACGGTACTCCTTTCGTGTCTCCCTAGTATGGGTTCATAATGCTGAGAGTGACCTGTTGGTGCAGCTGCGTTTTTCTGTAGGGGAACCCTCTCTTCTCTTTGGGTTGTGTTGGAGTTTGGCTTTGGCGCACCAGTCATAACAATGGCTTAGCTGCTTTTATCCTGGCTAACTGTTAGCTTCCCTAGTTTTTTTGTTGAGTGCCTCGCGGTGGTGTAGCTAGATCAGCCCGTTGCGCTTTCACTTTGTAGTAGTATTAGCCATGTCCTCCTAAACCTTGTTTTTACGTAGTAGACACCTAAGTATGCAGGCTTTCCTTCCTTCTTTCTTTTCCGTGCTTAACCTTCTCGTACACGTTTTGCCCTTCTTCTCATCACCTTGGTTGTCCCCCCTATTTTCTGTTATCGCTTCCAGCCTGCCTCTCTTGCTTCCCTTTTCTTTATCAACTTTCAGTTTCGTTTCAACCTCGTAGTAGGGATTTTGCTATCTTCCCTGGACCTATGTAATACGCCATTATCATCATGAAGCTTGGAAGCAAGTTTCTTAACTCTTTGAGATTCAAGACCCAGCTCCTTAAAAGGCTCCAGCGTGTGATTGTTGTATATGGTGCCACGCACTCCCAAAAGGATGGTTTGGAGAATAACGGCGGTTCCTTGAAGGATGGAGCAGAGGCCTTTATGCTGTTCCTGCGCAGCGCTCAGCTGGTTCTGCAATCTAGTGTCCTCACAGTACTTGATCTCGATAAGGTAAATGTCACGATGGAGAATGCTGAGATCTCTGGGATGGTGCTTTCCGATTAAATTCAGAGACTTAAAATACCAGCTCTGTGCCATTGATGTTTTGCTGTATGTTAGCGGACGTAAAGCTCATGTGTTACTTGCTCTCAACCCTTTATTTTTATTAATTGGATTTATTCACGACATTGCTGACCCAAGTTGCTCCCACAAACAACAGCACGGTATGCTGTAAAGGCTGGATATTGTTGCGATTGTAAACTTGAGTAATTACACCCAATCCAGCGTTGACCTTCTTCTAAATGCAATAATAGTACAAATGCTTTCTGAAAGCACAAAAAATTGTTGATAATGCTTGTAAAAAAACTCTCTTCTCGCCGTGAATTTCACTGTGACAGAACAACACAAATTTTTTTATGGCATGACGTAGATGCATAGCATCCCGTATTTACTCACAATTGATCAGCAAAAAACTTCCACTCACACACATGTTACGTTGCGTTATTATACAGTTAGTACAAGAATGCTGCCAAATTCCCCAGCATCGCTCAGCAATTCCTCAGTGTGGCCCCGCAGCTGGCCGCCAGGATGAAGTAAACTAAGAGCGCGACTACTACGCCTATGATGGCCCACATCTTGGCATTCTGCAACAAAATTAGGGAGGGAACAGAAGGGAAGGAAAGTGATAACCCACAAGGGAGGGAACAGGAGGGAAGGAAAGCGGTGGCCCACATCTTGGCATTCTGCAACAAAATTAGGGAGGGAACTGGAGGGAAGGAAACATGTTTGCAGAAACAATGAAACGTGTCAAGGTCAGGCTATCTGAGTGGTAGACCACGCAGCACATTTAGTGCCGTAGTTCTAGCTGAGTGATATATTTTCGTGGTTGGGAATGGTTTCGTTGGGAATGGCCGCAATGGGTGGTCTGTTACCCCGTAGCTTAGTTCTGCAGGTTCTGTGCCTGACGCTTCTACTTCTTTTAGAGCCTGGTACTCCAATCTCTCTGTGACTTATGATCTCTTTCTGGTACTTTATTGGCCCTGCCTATCTGACAAAGCCTTGTATTATCTGCTAAGGTAAAGGGGTCCTACAGTACTCAATATTAAAGTGCCTTCCTTTTCATTAATGTATACGGGGAGTGGTTTTCACTGCCTGAGTGGTTTTCTGTCTTTCCTTGTCCCATCATGTATGTGCTCAGATAGACAGGAACGTTAATAAAAGAGCAGAGGCGTACAACACTGTACAAAACACATCAAGTCATTATTGCATCTCTTGACACCAATCGCGTACCTTCCACCATAATTTTTGCCTCAATCGCCGGGCCTCTCTTCGGAAGGTGAAGGCTGTTTCCTGTGCGCACAGAATAACAGATGCAATGACGCAGATAGAGTTGGTACTATTGGCATAGATTAGGAAAGGATGCTGTTCTGCACTGGTGTGCAGCATGAGTGATTGGGAGCGCATGTACAAGTAGGTCCTTATGTTTAGCAAATTGTTCAGGGTGCTTCAACGCAGCAAAACACTAAACCTTTTCGGTCCAGGGTTCTTATGCAGAACCCAACTGATCACCATTGCTGTTCACGTTCGTTTGCACACCATACCAACACACACACACACACATACACACCTGGAGGGTTTCAAGCTTGTCCACAGATGAACACAATTTCATCCCACGCACACGTCTAAAGGTATTTTAACCACCAAGTTATCTTAACCACCAGCAGGGACCTTTTCCTTCTCATGCGCATGCACAAAACAAAGAGCGCACAGCGCGTGCACACCTGGAGGTTGTCGGTCTTGTCCACCAGCAGGTCGAGTTTCTCCCCCCGTTCCAGCACCTTCTCAATGTTTTCAATCATGATGTGCTTCACTTCAACAAGGTTGCCCTGTGCACAAGTGCAGTACGTCATCAAATACGATTGAATTAGGACAAACAGTTGTATAGACACTTTGCTCAGGCTGCTGTGTTTATTCCATAATGGTGGCTTCTTCTAGAAAGTGCACCAAGAAAACTGGAGAAAAGAGGAGAACTCTTTGTGCATAGGTCACAACAAAGTCGCACGCAAAATAGCAAGCACACCCTGTTTAGGAAACAACTGTTTTGTTTAAAAGGAATTTATAATTAAAAGGAAAGGAAACCTTACTGCTGCAATGAAGGTGACCAGCGACTTTTTGGCGCGTTAATTAGCAAATGAAGAGAGCAGAATGAAGAGAGCAAATGAAGAGAGCAGAATGAAGAGAGCAAATGAATACGCTTAGAGATTACTTTGTTGCAATGGAAGTCAGCTGCAAGTCACCGCACTGTAACCAAAAGAACTGCAGAAAACTGCAGAGTTCAGAGTAAAACACATGGACTCCAGTTCTTGTAGTGCAGCAAAGGTGATATGCTAATTTATCACTCTTGCGTTTTATCCGTGGTTCTCTGCTGTTTCTCCACTATTTTATTTCCCAGGTGAACTATTTCCCGCCTACTGAATCTCAGGATGCACACAAAAAAGAACAACACTGGGTCCTCCAGCCACCTCACCTTGACTCTGATTGATATGGTATCCTATTGGCTTGCATATTCCTTTGAACAAATACAGCTGAACTCCAAACCTACCTTGACTCTACTGATGGTATCTGCTTGCGGGTTTGTGCCATAGAAAAGCATGCGCTCAGCAAGGACTGGCGCAAACTCGGTCTGGTATTCGTACGCAACTGCCTGCAGGTCGCAGTTCACAGATAAAGATGAAGCAAATAAGCTTTTGCACGTTTGTGCAACAAGTGTGTGTGTGTATGTGTGCTTAAAGATTTATAAAGGAAAACAATAAGTTGCATTTGTAAAAAAGGCTACAGACTGCAGCATGGACCAGTTTCCTGTCAAGGCCCAACAACGTCTGCCCCCTCCTTGTCTCCTTGCAAACCTCAAGAAATTTGCATTGAATCCTCAGCTGCGATTTCCCCCTTTTTCGCTCCTATTACCAGATTTCATTGCCTTCCTCAGCTTTATCGCCACTTCCTTCCTTGACCTCCTCCCCTACCTCACGTGCATTATAACATTTCAAAACATTCCATTGCCTTCCTCAGCTTTCCTCGCCCCTTCCTTCCTTGACCTTCTTCCTTACCTCACGTGCATTACAACATTTCAAAACATTCCACTGCCTTCCTCAGCTTTCCTCGCCTCTTCCTTCTTTGACCTTCTTCCTTATCTCACGTGCGTTATAACATTTTAAAACATTTCATTGCCTTCCTCAGCTTTACCCGCCCCTTCCTTCCTTGACCTCCTCCCCTACCTCACGTGCGTTATAACATTTCAACACATTCCATTGCCTTCCTCAGCTTCACCCGCCCCTTCCTTCCTTGACCTCCTCCCCTACCTCACGTGCGTTCCCATCAGACATCAGGAACCTCACGTGCATTAACACATTGCATTGCCTTCCTCAGCTTTACCCGCCACTTCCTTCCTTGCCCTTCTCCCCTACCTCACGTGCGTCCCCATAGGATGCCAGGAACCTGTTCTTTATGTCTTCCAGCAGCGCAAAAGGGATCCGCCGCCCGAACGCCTGGTGTGTTGAGGTAGAGAGTACAGCACGATTTGAATACCTAGATATCCCTGATGTTTCAAGGTACGGAAAAACACAAGACTTTAATATCAAATCAATCAGCATGATCTACATAAAGCTGAGTGTACAAAGTGCTTGGCATGACACTACCCTCCATGGGTTGGCCAAAACCTTAGACATGAACATCATTTAAAACCTTAGATCACTTTATAAGGCTTTTTTGTACGGTGTGTGTACAAATTTTTCAGCAGGAAATTATCTAGTACAAGGTAAAGGATTACATCCAGTATAAGGCAAATTATTACATATGCATGTTTTTCATTTCAGGCGTGTGCACAATCAAGGTCTGCAATAGGGAATGCCTTACGAGTACATCCTGTGACTCAGCTTTGAAGGAGATCAAGGAATTGCAGCACCCGGTACCAAATGCCTTTTTCCCTTAATTGTGTGGGTGGCTTGAAAAAATATTAAGTAGTTTAAAAGAAATGCGTGCATAAGCACACTGCCACAATCTCTGTGCAGATCCGTACCCTGCCCGTCTGTATAGCTCTTGGGATGAGAACACGCACACAAACGCATACAGAGGCACATACGTACAAAAAACACCAACACACACATACAAATACACACACACATA
>Ga0307968_1000854_pt1:20000-23624 | contig 23624 bp, 18 predicted proteins | sample OrgLakmetagen650_FD_201834 | JGI IMG/M metagenome (GOLD analysis project Ga0307968, IMG submission 201834) | Saline water microbial communities from Organic Lake, Antarctica - #650 | ecosystem: Environmental > Aquatic > Non-marine Saline and Alkaline > Saline | place: Antarctica...
GGGCAACAATCCGGGCACCAAGCCAATGATTGTACAGTACACGACTGGCATTGGTTGATGCTGTATGCAAATATGTCAACTACTATAGGGCATCACGGACAATCCGTCACTCCATACCCCTGTCCAAGACTGCACGTTACATGACTGCATGTTACATGACTGGCATTCCTTGTTTTAGTGGACGCTATTTAGAAGTATGCTATCGCCTTTGAAAGAGCAAAGCAAAGCAAACCTCTCCGAGTTTTGTACCCAATTTGCATTTTGACGAAGCAACTTTCCTCTTCTCCTCTCCTCTGCTCTGCATGCGCGGTGCTGACAAGAAGCATTTGGTGGGCACTGCAAACAACTTGCATTCCCGTCAAGAATTACCGGACACCTGTTGCAATTGTATTTTCCAAATCTCACCTTTAATTTGCCTGCCTGCATGCAAAAGAAAAGAACAGAAGGACCTCCTTGCTTGCCGATGTCCGTTTAAAATGCTTCACCCCTTTCCCTGCATATAAACTTCCTGCAGAGAGTGGCGGAGGAGTTGTCCGACGATCGATGCCAAGTACCGCTACTTGCACGTGTGTGGGCCGTCCACGCTGAGGACCATCTTTAGAGTGGAGGTATCCAGTGAGGTTCTCAAGGTTAGTCAAAGAGCAGCAGCCTGCAGTGTGCCTGAGAAGTGTCCAGTGAATGGATGTGGAGGTAGTGCCCAGTGTGGTGCTCAAGGTCAGTCAAAAGCAGCAGCCAGCAGTGTGAGTGAGGAGTGTCCAGTGAATGGATGTGGAGGTAGTGTTCAGTGTGGTGCTCAAGGTCGGTCAAAAGCAGCAGCCAGCAGTGTAAGTGGGGAGTGTGATGTGGAGTCAGAAATAATAATATATAATAGCAATAATAATTAAATTTAATAATAAATTTGCCTTGCATAACTTTTCATCGCTCAAGTTCAATAGCAAGGCAAGGTCATTGCACGGGAGCGAATGTCCAGTCAGTGAATTGTATTGCAGAACTGCGCATCAATAAATATATAATGTGCAAGGCAAGGTCATTGCACGGGAGCGAATGTCCAGTGAGTGGATTGTATTGCAGAACTGCGCATCGCGCATTGCACCGCAGAACTGCACTTAAGATAAAGGTTACATGCAAGGCAAGGTCATTGCACATGAGCGAATGTCCAGTGAGTTGATTGTATTGCAGAACTGCGCATCGCGCATTGCACCGCAGAACTGCACATCAAAAAAATGTTACATGCAAGGCAAGGTCATTGCACATGAGCATATGTCCCGTGAGTGGATTGTATTGCAGAACTGTGCATCGCGCATTGCACCGCAGAACTGCACTTTAAAAAAAGAGTTGCATGCAAGGCAAGGTCATTGCACATGAGCAAATGTCCAGTGAGTGAATTATATTGCAGAAATGCGCATCGCGCATTGCACCGCAGAACTGCACATCATAAAAAAGTTACATGCACAGAACGCAATGTGTAGGTGCAGAAAATTGACCTAGCCTGAATCTTGAAGCTTCCCCATTTGCATCAGTACAGGCAGTCTGCACCAGTACCAGTCAGTACAGGCCAGTCTGCACCAGTCAGTACAGGTAGTCTGCACCGGCCAGTTCAGGCAGTCTGCACCAGTACCAGTCAGTACAGGCAGTCTGCATCAGTACAGACGCTTCCCCATCTGCATCAGTACAGGCAGTCTGCACCAGCACCAGTCAGTACAGGCTGAATGCGTGCACAGGGCACTGCTGGAATGCTGAAGGGATAGGACACATGATTAGGGTTGGCCAGAACCATTTATATACGGTATTTTTGGCAGGGAAATCACCAAATATACGGTCATATACGGTGTATATATACTGTTCTGGCCAACCCTACACATAATCTCGTTGATGCTGTACACTCATCGATACCAATGCGTCACATGCACAGAGTTTCGTTCAGATGCTGAAGGCTAGAGCAACACCTTATTGGTGCCATACACTCATCGATACTAATACATCAAATGCACAGAGTTTCGTCCAGGTGCTGAAGGCTAGAGCAACAAATTATTGGTGCCATACACTCATCGATACTAATCAGTGTTGTGCACTTTACGGTTGACGCCGTCAACCGTCATTTGACGGTCAGGCGTAATTTACAGTTTTGACCGTCAGAAACTAATCCTCAGGCGTAATTTACGGTGATTTTAATTATTGACGTCTGACGGTCGGCTTTACAGTTATTTACGGTGGGAAACCGTCAGGAATTAGTTATTTACGGTAGGAAACCGTCAGCAGCTGGCCAGGCCGGGCCAGGCTCGACTGACTCACGAGGGCCACACGAGCCCTCTTGGCTTGATTACCGGAGGACATTTTATATTTATATCGCAAATCGCAAATCGCAAATGTTGTTTGTGGGGAAATGGGAGCTTGAGTTGGCACTCTGAGCTACTGAGTACCTGACGCCGCACCGTTACTTACGATTTCCCACTGTCAGTCCGTCAGTAAGAATTTCACCGTTGATTACGGTTATGTGACGTAGACGTCATTTAAGCACCGTAATTAACGGTGCCATTTGTGATTGACGCCGTATATGCACAACACTGATACTAATACATCAAATGCACAAAGTTTCATTCAGGTGCTGAAGGCTTGCGCAACAACTCATTGGTGCCATACACTCATCGATACTTATACATCAAATGCACAGAGTTTCGTTCAGGTGCTGAAGGCTTGAGCAACGCCTCATTGGTGCCATACACTCATCGATACTTATACATCAAATGCACAGAGTTTCGTTCAGGTGCTGAAGGCTTGAGCAACGCCTCATTGGTGCTATACACTCATGGGTTGTTCAATACGCTTTTTTGGGAGCAAGGGTTCGATAAAGCTTGTGAACAAACTGTCCGAAGGGTTCGATGTGCAATTTTGGGAAACGGGCCCTTGGGCTCCTCCCCCCACCTTCAAACCTTCCCAATTAAAAGTGTGTGTTAATGAATAATATAGGGGGAAAAAAGAGGCCGGAATGGAACCATGTCATCATTGTAGATCAGAAAAGGAGAACCTTCAGGTGCAAGTGCCGCGTTGTACCAATCCTTTGCAATTCAGAAATGTGTGACAAGTTTGGCCTTAAGATCAAGGAAATTCCTGGCCTAATACAGATTACAGATCATTTTTCATATTTCATATCATCATTGAACTTTTTGCTTTTACTGCAAGGGAAAAGTGGGACTGAACTGAGGGGGGGTGCTGTCCCCTTCAAATTTGACAGATGCATGCTGTAAAGTTCGACAAAATCTTGAAAGTTCGTCAAACTTTGACCGAACTCCGAACGGCACTTTTCAAATTTGTTAGAATGCGTCAAAGTCCGCAAACCCAAACTTTTGGCCGAACCTTGAAACTGAACAACCACACACTCATCAATACAGATACAAGATACACTGCATGCACAAAGCATCATTGGAGAGCTGAAGCTCAAGCATTACTTTGTCAGTGCTGAATTTAAATTCCTACGTATACATGTTGTATTTGTACACAGAGCGTTGTTGAGGTGCTGGAAGCGTGCTGGCAGAGCCACGCAGGAGCGGCAGAGGAAGGGGAGCAAGGAGAGGGGGGTGCGCTGCGGCAGGTGTGTATTGGGGCTGAGGGAGGGGAGCGAGGAGG
>Ga0307968_1000856_pt1 | contig 23621 bp, 29 predicted proteins | sample OrgLakmetagen650_FD_201834 | JGI IMG/M metagenome (GOLD analysis project Ga0307968, IMG submission 201834) | Saline water microbial communities from Organic Lake, Antarctica - #650 | ecosystem: Environmental > Aquatic > Non-marine Saline and Alkaline > Saline | place: Antarctica: Organic Lake...
GGCCTCTTTCTCTTCTTGAAGCTGGCTTTTTTATGCTATAGCTCAACTGCCCTCGCTGGCGGATATAGCTGTGTAACCCTTACCCTTACCCTTACCCTTCGCCATTTCTGCTCATTGAGGTTGGATTGGAAGAGACAGGTTGGAATTATCCCTATTTGTGTCTACAGCAAAGGGCGCGTAGCGCCTTGTTGGACTATTGTTGCACGGCTGCTAACGTCTGCTTGTGCTAGCCTGCCCGTACCCGGAGCACCTTCAGCAAGGAAATTGAAGTGAGCCTCCTGCGTAAGTAAGGGTGCCTGGTTGCCACCGACCTCAATTTCAACTCCTACCACAAGCATAATATGTCGGCTTCAAAAACGTTTTAACAGAACCTAGCTGTCGCTGATACAGGTATACACAATATAGACACAAAGATAAAGACTCCTCAACGTTGAAAGCCAAGAAGAACGTTTGCTTGTATGCGCTTTGATTTTTCGGAGCAAAGCTGACTGTAGTAAATGTGAAAGGGAACTTCTGCAGGCAAACACCAGGGATACCCATACAAAGTACAGGTGCGTAGGCGCAAGAAATAGTTGGGTTTTTAGACAGGCGCGAGCTGACTACTGCAAACTCTAGGATGCTAAGATACAGGTAAACTAATCATGAGCTTTGGAACTAAATGGGTTCGTCCTTGACCTAGAAACCTTTGCATGCAAACACCAAGTTTGCTCAAGCCTTGGGTGCCCCCTCCTCGTTGTCTGCCTCCCACACAGCAAACTGCGGTGTCAGGGATGCAGTGGTGCAAGGGGTGTTCAGAACAAGTACGTTGAGACCGACTCTAGGAGCCGGTTTTAGGCCTGCAGTGCTCTTAACATCCATTGATCGTATACGCTGTGGTGGAGGAGTTGTACGGCCCTCAGTACCGAAGTGGCTCCTTATCCCATAATATGTAGGAAGGGGCGGTTGTTATGCCCTGCATTTCCTTTTTCTCTTCTTTCCCTCAATTCAATTATCCTGTTGCAGCACGTGTCTTTGCCATGCACATAAGTACAGGGAACACAGTGAAACTGCTGCTCCTATGCAAAACATTGGGCCCCACATTCCACATACGAAATGAGTCCAACTGGCACACCAGCTTAGGCAGTCTAGAAGTACAGTCGCACCTGGTGGCCACTGCATGCAAGCTTGGTAGGCTTGCCACCCAGCTGGACGCCTTGTCTCCTGGGCGACCAGTCACCAGGACCTGATGTACGCATGTGGCAAGTGAGGGTGTGGATGGACATCAATTACGTTGTCCTTTTTGGCTCGTGCGATGGAAATCTTTGAGCCACCTCTGTTTTCAATCCACTCGCAGCACGCTACTGAGGTGGCTTTTGATACAGGCATTGTGTGGGTGAGCTAATGATAAGCGCAACATAATTGAATGTGTGCCCAGAGGTGCAACCCATAGGGCTGGCCATAACCGCATTGCATACAAATGTGCGAATGCAAGAGATCGGGCATACGCCGAGTAAAAGTATGGCCAGCCTGACAAGGCGTGGTCTGCACCTACTCACCAATCTTCAACACAATCTTGTCATCAATGACAGCTGCATAAAAGTCTCCTGCTGCCTTCAGGATGGTCACTTTTGACCTGGAAACACGCGTGCAATGAAAGGAAATGCATGAGACGCATGCTCAAGTTAGGCCCGTTCCTTACGCTCTATGTTTTTAGTACAGCAATGGCTCGAATTGTCGAAAAGGTCTGCATGCTTGCCCACCGTATCCAGTTAAAGACGGAGTTTCTTTTATACGGGTAGCCTTCCTTCAAGCTTACAGCCAAGTGCTCAGAATCGGCCGTACCTTGCATTGATCCCGTGCTTTTGACGTAATGCCAAGAGCTCTACGATCGCTTTGCGCAGGCCTCCCTGCACCATAGGTTATAAGCAAGTGAAACAGGAGAGAAGCAGGCAGAAGCCAAGGAAGGCACATGCATAAGACTGACGACAACATGCAATAGAAAGCAAACCAATTACAGCGCGGCAAGACCTTCCCAAATTGGGGACACAGGAAAAAAGACTGAACCATTTCAAGTATGATGCAACGCAGACAGCTGAACAAGGCACGGGACGAGAGTGGCATCACACCTTTTCGGTATTTAGATGGTCAACGAACACGCAGGGAGTGCCTGCATTGGTAGGAAGGGACGCAAGATGTCAGGAGCAGGTTCACATGCAGTTGTTGGGAGGACACAAAGTCAGCAGGTGTACACATTGTATGACTTCAGGACAGAGTAGGATGGTGCCTGTGTGCACCCATTCCATTTTGTTTTGGCCTACATGACTCGCTACTTTTTCTTGCGCACCCCTTTATAGGGTCAGTGCACCGCAAAAAAAACATCACAAAAACCCTCTGCAGTGTAACGAGCGGAAGCTTTGATCCAAAGCGCAGGTCAAACAATCAGCAAAGGGTGCAAAAGCATGCTTCTGAAGCATGCATGACACAGAGAATCATAGACTCACAGTGTCTCAGGGAACCACGAATCTGCTGAATTAGCCTGCAGGGTCTTCAGAAGCCAGGAATCACAACAAAATTAGCAAGGACAACGGGTCCACTCACCGCTGTGCGTTAGCAGGTAAGCATATCCCTCTGGCAGGTTCTTCCATGGGTAGGGCCAATGGTTGAGCGTGGATCCAGTGTCGTGGTTGTCTAGGAAGGTCACAGCGCGGGATGGCCACAGCCCAATGACACCTGTCATGCACAGCAAAACACGCATCAAGACCTTGAGCAAGCCGTTGTGTGGTGAAGCATTCCAGAACTGAAGGATGCGCTGCAGCCATGCTGCCTTTTTTGGAAGGTTCTGCAACTCTTGCTGCTTTATCTGACAAGTCATTCGACAATCTAGAGTAGGAAGCTCGTTTGCGCGTCAAGATGTGTGGTTCTCTATGCATCTGTTGATCAGGTTTGCAAACGTTCATAAGTACACGCTGCACATAGTTTGGTCAGACACTAAGGTGTATGCCCACACCAAGCGATCCGCAGGACATTCTGGCTGCAATTTTAATGCATCAGTCAAACCTACTTTCATACACCACCTAGGTCTCTGAATTAACAGGACAGTGAGCTGGGGTACTTGCGGCACTCAGCTAAAACATGCACGCTTACCGGGAGGACGGCCTTCTGAGTCAGCCAGACGCCAGTACTCACACCGACCAACTGCCTCTTGCAAGATACCTGTGTGTGTATGTGTGTATGTGTGTATGTGTGTGTGTATGTGTGTGTGTGCGCGTGTGCGTTCATGGGCCTCCCTTTAGAGAAGTGTGAAGGTGAGACGTTGGGACCAATGGAAGTTTAAAAAACTATCATCAACGGGCCTAAAATATTGTTAATTGTAATTAGGTTAAATGACAGATGACAAGCACCAACACTCGCAGAACAGACACTTGCAAATGACTCTTAATTGTTCATGCGTTTTTTGCAGCAACATAGGCGACAAAACAAAGCAAGTCCACAAACCTAAGCTTGAAAACACAGAGTTGGAAGCTTGCAAACAAGATGGAACGAATGTCATTCAATGTTATCGTTTAGGGACTAGAGCCCTCAATTGTGAGGACACAGTGCTGACGCATGAATACAGGCACTAGCACGCACACCTGTGGACGCAGGCATACACACACATCACACATCATGCACATGCGCACAGAGCGCGAAGGCAACCAGAAACCCACATCAAATACGAGCACACTACCAACTGCACCTTTGGTTGTGAAATCAAACGCAGAGGACAAACCACCCGTGTAGTCACACCAGTCGACAGTTTGCTGCCTGCGATGGATGCAGCATAGCACAACACAATTAACACTGTTGCAGCTTCCACTTTTTGCAATCGCAGCTCCATGAAAGCTTCAAAGTTGACCCTGCTTCCGGAAAGCCAATTGCACACACACATATATATTTGGTGGCTAACAGAGGTGCTCATAACGCCATGCATGCAAACCAAGCAATGCAGAGGACCTTTATTGCACCTCAAGTTCCTGGGTCTCTTATTTACGGTTAGGGTTGGCCAGAGCCCTATACATAAGGTGTATAAACAGTATTTTTGGCAGGGAAATCACCAGATACACGGTCATATATGGTGTAAATATACGGTTCTGGCCAACCCTATTTATAGTGCAGGTGGCGTGCCTTGCAGTGCATGCCCCTTCTCACCTGTGCTGGTCCTGGCTGTACTTCAACACTCCATCGGTGTACTCGCAGCAATCCCAGTACTCGCCTGCCACAGGGGTTGCAGGTGGTATAAGAGCGGTGTAAGCTTGCAAACAGCCTCACTACCAAAAAGGTGCGCCTGAGCACAGCTGGCCTGAGATTACAAAACTGAAGCATGCGTCGACATAGAGTGACACATCCTTCCACAAGTGTGCACTATTCACATCCTTCCACAAGTGTGCCCTATACGCAAGTGTGCACACACCCACAAGTGTGCACTATACACATCCTTCCACAAGCATGCACTACTTCTGAATGATAACTTACCCAAAGCAAATGTGGGATCAGTGGCTTCAATGTACTGCTTGGCAAAGTGCCCAGGCCAGCCTCGCACAAAGTCAAAGCGCCAGCCATCAAAGCCAACATCCTTGCGCAGGAAGTTGAGCCACTCAATGATGTCGTTGCGCACAAACTCCTGGAAATCAGGAGCGCGTGGATGTGTACGTAAGTGTGAGTGTCTGTGAACGCTTGTGCTGCCAGGGTTTAGGGTGTAGGGTTAAACCCAAGCGCTTGATGCGGATGTTGCCTGGAAGGCATCACAATACTTAATACGTGCAACATAGGGGTGACAGATACTTTTAAGCAGTGAAGGCATCATGCGACACATTACGGGGTTCCTCATAACCCCCATCTACATCCGATAAACTGCCTGCTTCATACACATTGTCAGAGTGAGATGCTGGCATTTCAGCAGGTTCTTGTGACTCCTCTCCAGATCCAGAAGCAGAATCGCTTTGCCTCAAAGCTTTGTTCAAGCGCCTCCTCTGCTTTTTAGAACGCGAGACAGTGTGCCCACTGTCTCGCTTTCTAAAAAGCGTGCAGACGGGCTCACACCCAGCTTTATACCTGCAACCTGCATGCCTCACCCTTACCGTAGCCCCTTCCACGTCTACGCCGCCAAATTATGCCAATGGATGACATTGACAAGTACCTGACTATGGTCGATATTTGGCGCTGCCCCGTAGTCGTCTCCTTGCTTGGGATTGCCTCTACCACCAAAAGCTTCGTTACCGCTGCAGATGGCGCTCTGGTCCCAGTCCATTTTGCCACCGTATTTGTTCCACTTGCCGTCCTCTCCCTGTGAATAGTGTACATGTGAGCGTGTGCGTGCGTCTGTGTGCAAGTGCAAGCGTCTGAATGGGAGAGCGTGTATGCAAACATATTTTCTTAAAACTGCATCCATGTATTATTGTACATCAAGGGGCGACTGAACAAGCTGTGGTCGAAATTGCAAGCGCTTTGGTTAGTTCTCCTTGCCCCTGCTTCTTTTTCTGGCAGTAGCACTGACTCGAGGAGAGCTTGGATGCGATGCAGGCCTGCTCCAGATCAGCTGTGCGTGCATGCATACAGGTTTGTCCAATACATGTTCTCATCTAACACTCACACACTCTCTCACATTCACACAATACACACACACACAACGCACAAACACACACACACGCCTGGAGCAACCCACACCCACACACCTGGAATTGCGCGCATCTGTGGTTGATCACGATGTCAGCAATGCACTTGATGCCATTGTCGTGGAACACACTGATAAGCTTCCGCAGCTCCTCCTCTGTGCCGTACTTGGAGTTCAGGTCATAGTAGTCGCCCGGTAAGTAGCCCTGTGCGTGCGCAGGAAGGATTCTGCTTCAATGAAGAAGAAAGTGACTTTGTGCTTGTGCGTGATATGAGAGTGTGGCAGCCTTCTGAAATGCAACCTGACTTGAAAGGGTGAATGGTAAAAAGAAATGCACAGGCACTTCAGGGCTGTTGAAATGCAATTGTCTTGGTGGTGGCACCATGTACCAGCTTCTGTACCCACCCTGCTTCAGCTGTGCCCAAGAAACATCCCACGCACCTGGTCGCTGACTGCACTAGATGGGGGTGGCAGCCAGACGCCCGTGAAGCCGTCTGCCTTGATCTGCTCCACCTTGCCCATCAGTTGCTGGTAGAAGTCGCCCTTGCAGGACTCCCAGTTGAAGGCCTGCACAGAACAGCCAGCATGCTTGCACTTGTGTACGATGTGTATTGCGTGTGTGAATAGAGGAAAAAGGACAACGGCAACACTGAAGAGTGGCAAAGGAGCTGTGACTGGGATCATGCGCACTGACTTGACAGGCTTGTTGCTGATGCTTTGCTTAATGAGCCCTAACCAAAGCTGCCATGCCAGCAAGCATGGGCTTCCGTCCCCTGGCTTGGGTGTCGCAGCAGCTTTGGTTTGCTGGTGTGTTGCTGCGCTTATGGTGGACAGGGAGTGTGTATGGTCATTTCAGGGATGGTGCGGTAAACACGGGTGTGCAGTAGCACAAGCCTGCCCAAATGCCCCTACTTGTACCACTGACCTGCAGCAGCAGCTCCCTTCCGTTGCCACAAGCAGGCATGACACCTTCCTCTAACTTCAGCTTCTCTGTGCGGCAGACAGAGCAGGGGGGTTGCAAGACTGAGAAAGGAACAGATGGTATCTGCAAACAGAGCACTACATGTGTATGCACACGTGTGTAATGGTGAGGAGGGGTGGTTTGCAGGTGGAGGTGCGTGTTGATTTTGAGCAGAGATTGCGAACAGCCGTGATGAAGGTTGTCAGGTATGTAGGCTTCACGTGAGAGAGGCTCAGCTGTTGAGCGCAGCAAGATTTTAGTGTGTCTGTTTTGGGCCTTCACAGCGCTAATTGCAATGTAAGGCAAGGAACCCCTACATAAAACAAGTGCTGAGTCACAGCCGTAAACAAAGGTTGCAGCAGCAAACGCAACAACCCCGTCCGGCAAGCACGGCTGTGACCCAGCGTCTTTGAGGAAGAGGCATCCACCCCCCACAAAGCAGAAGGCCTTGGATCTTTAGAGATCACTCCTACCCTCCTCACTCACATACGAGAACACCAAACACTAGGGCTCTCACCAGTGATGCCAGCTTGCTTCCTTCGTGAGGGCTCCATGGACACTGAGCGTCGAGACACAAGCAGCGCTTCCATGGCAGACATCCTGTATTATAAACATGTTAGTGTGTGTGTGTCAATGTGCTCTGACATGTGTGATGTCTAGTTTGGGTATGTGTGTGTGCAAGTGATTGTGTAGCAATTAAAGAAGTTTTATTCCAGAGTGAATTACCCCCATGGACTCAAATGATTGTGTGTGGACTTTTGAATTTGCGTATGTCTGTGGGAGTGCATACACACACGGGCTTGCAAGTGCAGGCAATACACTCACTACATTGTGCATTCTAGATCACCTTTTTTACTTGTCAAGAGTCACAAGTCATCTACAGCGGAGGCAAAGCAACCAGGGAACACAGTTTGATCAGGAAGGAAGGGCAAGCAACACAGCTGCTGGGCTCCATGAACTTCGACATGCACCTCTGTCTATGCAAGTATACTACTAATTACTTGTTCAATACTTTGTCACTACACAAGCGGGCAGCACACAAAGCCTGCCTGCAATTCTATATGCGTGGGGATAAGTTACGACGTCAAATTCGAAAATAATGCACAAGACCAACAAACAAAAATGTTTTTGTACAAATTAACAAACAATATACCGTAGGTTAACGATCACTTCAGAAATTGGCAAAAAAGAAAATTTTTAATAATTCACGGGGCCCTCCCAGAACTGAATTTGAAGTGCTAGATTAATTATATTAAGTGGCTTTGAGGGTGCTTTTGAAAATGAGCTCCCAGCGTGCCCTGGTTTTGAACCCCTGACCCATTTTTGAAGCCCCTGTCCCCAGCTGAGAGGCTGGCCGCTCAGTAGAGGGACCATGGGAAGCTGCAGAGGGGAGGCAGCTCAGGGAGCTGGCAGAGGCATAGGCAAAGGCAAGGGGCGCGGCTGTGAAGAGGCGTGGGGCGTCCATGCATGCTGCTCCAAGAACAAGCCTCCTCCTATCATAGGCCCTTCAGGCCCTTTCTTTGGGGCATCCACACAATTAGTGAAGATGGCAAGTGGGTAAGTGAGGGTTGCTTCTCTAATTGAAGGAAGCACTCACAGCTGTCATTCTCCCCATGCAGCCAATGGGCATTTTAAAATGAGTAGTCCGTGAACCTACGGTATATCAAATATATTTACAAAGGAAAAGATAAAAATCCTTATATTTCCAGATGTGAAAGTTATTCCAAAATTAGAAAATGTAACAATACTGTACCTTACCTATATCATCCTGGGTAAATAACGTTTATTGCCCTCCGAAGTGGTTCCGGTATCGTTTAATATATATTTATTTTGAGACTCCGGAGTTTCTGGGGATTGGCGAAAATAAAGTTTTGTGGGTGGGTGGACAGTGATGAGCGGAGAAGGCCCCCCCCCAGCCCCAGCCCCTGCAGCCCCAGCCCCTGCAGCCCCAGCACCTGCAGCACCAGCACCAACACCTGCCCCGGCACCTGCAGCACCAGCCCCAGCACCTGCAGCACCTGTTGCACTTGTTGGAAAGTTCCAGCGCACGTTTGACAGCTTTTTCAAGCCGGCAGCGACAGCAGTTGACAGTTGCGCAGGTGGGGCAGCTTATGCAGACTCGGTCACGCACCAAGGCCCACACCCAAGCTGCACCACCAGCAGGCACAAGCAAAGCACACAGCGGCAGCAGTAGCAGCAGCTGCATTGAGGAGAGCGAAGACAGCACCAGTGATAGTGGCTAGAGAAGGGAGCAGAAGGGGCGGGTGGGGACTAAATAGAGCAGTATTAGTGAAGAGACAGAGACAATATTACGTCTCCTATCCATCATTGGACCAAGTTTTAACCCTTTGTTGCCTTTCATCGTTTGAAACATTATGTTTGTTGGAAGCTGAACTTCCCGTCACTGACGCACACAGACATGCACAAGCGCAACGACACACATGCGCAGGCACACACGCGTATGTGCACGCATACTCACACACGCACATGCACTGCCTGGGGTAAATGCCCACCGGGATACGTGCGGGAATGGCTAAAATATTTATTTTGAGGCTCCGGGGTTACCCGGAGGTTACCCGAAGTTAAAAATTTATGAAATTTGGGCACCAGGATTTATCTGATAAGGTACCGTACATAAACAATTGAAAGTATGAGAAATGAGCCGATCCCAAAATGAAAAGCCCCCACATGAAAAGACATTTAAATTGCAATGTTTTCAACACTAGCTAGCTGCACTGTATGGATTTGTACTGTGCATCAGCTGTCACCCCCTGCCTGCATGCTTCAACTTCGCTCAAGGTCGACTTTTTTTTTTGTAGCGCCACCTACCTAGCAATGTACACCTGTGTCAAACTACAATACAGCATCAGGAATCTGTACGTTCAGGGACAACCACAGCCTCTTTGCACAGAGAGAAGGAGAATGGAGCATCAGCTGCCTCCCCACCCTTGCTTGCGTGCCTCACCTGCGCTCAAGGACGGCTGCAGCCTCCTTTCGGCCCCTCTCCTTGGCTGACATCTCACGGGAGCTGACGCCACTGCCGGGCTTGCCCTGTTGCAAGCAAGCAGCGGATTATGTGAGCTCTGCAGCTTCCACGTCTCAAAAGCTACCCCTGAAAAGACTCGGGATTCTATGCAAGGGCGTACTTGCTTGATCTGCAGCCAGGGAGCTGGTAGACCAGGGAGCAGGCCAGAGCAGGCGTTCGCAGAGATGTTTAGCTTACCATTTCCAACAGTTCTCGCTCTTTTGCTACAAGGTCCGCAGCGGCTTGGGCCATGCGAGCAGCGGATAGCTCCAATGCGCCCACCTCACCTGCAAATATTCACATTTGGATTCACTTTTTATGGACCTCACATCTGACACGTGTACGCTTTCTGTCACAGGCATACGTTGCTGCCCGGGTGCATAGTGTTTGTTAGGTACTGTAAATTCTGTACTTCAGAAATCAAGCGCCTTTTAAAGTTTAAACACATGGTTAGGCCAGCCAAAAACAGAGTGGGGACGTTCAGGCACACGGAAAACCCCACCAAGACAGCCTCGTTCGATACCACCCATTGATTCATATTTTGGCACCTCACACAACACGTGTTTAGTTCACGCACCTCCACCTCAGGCAGAGGTGTTCCACAGCGCGCACACTCGCACACATTCTCACACTCATATTTGCATAAAGCATACACACACGCGCAAATGCACACAACACACACACGTGCCTTCTCCCCCCTCTCCTAGGTCTGAGAGAGGTGCCAAGCGGTCCACTTCAGCAGCCGCAACCACACCATAAATGGCAGGCATGCCAGAGCGGTTGGAGGTGCGTGTGAGATTGAGAATGAGATCACGCAGGTCCTGGAAACTGGATTCCGGGACCTGTGTGCAGAGATGAAGGTGCAAAGGAGTATCAGCGTCAAAGGCAAGATAAGGGTCTGGGAAAAGGTGGAAGGAGAGGATAAGTCGCAAAATTACTAAAGGGAAATCCAGAATTAAAGGAACCCCACAAAGGCGTAGGGTGACATGATCTGTTCCCACCTTTTGGTTGTCTTCAGTGCGGACGCGGAAAACATCCAGGACTTTGCCGTCCTCACTCGTGATGTCCTGCAAGAAATGCAAGAGGCACATGGCGTAGTGTTGGTAGCTGAGTACTTCAACACTCACCAACAAATGCCAAGGACGAGGGCAACACTCAGCGTTATGCAAACATTAATGGCTCACCGCGCTGGCCACCAGGTACCCGGCAGTGGTGAGGGCCCCAGACAAGGTCATTAGAAGGTGGGGTTGATCCTTGCCTTCCACTGTGAGCACCGTGTTTTCGCTGTCCTTTTCATTCTCAAGCCACACCTGCACGGACCAGTGTGTTTTCCTTGTACGTGTGCGCTATGTGCAATTGTGATATAAGCGAGTGCCTGTGTATATGCATGTGTATGCGTGTGTGTTTGCGTGTGTACATGTGAGTGTGTGCGCGTTTGAAATTGAGTGCGCACATACACGTGTGCCTACGCCTCGTTCACGTGTTGTGCAGGATTTTACGTGCGTGTATGTGCGCTGACTAAACCTTCACCCTTGAAAGCCTAATACATCCCCAACCTGCAGCGCGTCCGTGTCATCAGCGTCCTCCTCTGCAGCTGGTGCCTCAGGCGCTGCTGCTCTCATCATGTGGAGCGGCAGGCGCTGCATGCATAGTAAACAAAGCGTATTGACTTGTTTGAGCTTAGCAAGATTTAGCAAAGAATTAGATGAGCAAGCAGCGGACAGCGCTGAGTTGGGCGCCACGCCTTGGCGGTGCGTCTTTGACAGCTGATCCTGAGGTCAGTAAGTCTTGCCTTCCTGCATTATTAACAGCCTCAGTATGGGAAGTTGGCCCTCAAAACTCGCAACTCACAGCAACTGTCCCAACTCGCAGCAACTCAGACCTGAGAGGGGAATAAACTCGCGTGAGTGCCTCTTCAAACCAAGACTGCCCCCGACCACCAGCGGGCAGAATGGCCAGTTGAGTTCCTTCAAGCCCCTCACTCCCCTGCGCACTCTCTGAAAATCACCTGAGAAGGGCCCTTTCAGGGATTCAGGATTCACCTGGAGTTTCAAGCTGTCCAGGTAGGGGCACCCAGCTTGAGAGGTTCTGCCTTGCCTCAGGATAGTGGGTAGACGTGGCGTCCACGCAGGGGGAGTCTTTAAGGCTGCTCGGTCTTGCGAGAATGCCCGTACAGATTGCGAGATCTGTTTCCCGATTGAATGCATGCGAGCAGGTTGATTACACAGAAAAAATATAATAATAGATTTGTGCAAACTGATTGTTTAGATGATTTCAAAGTATAATTAATTTCATTTATCCTATATCCTAAAAATGGACGTCAATGTAAGCAGGGCGCTATTTCTGCTAGCCTCGAAATTAGAGGGGGAAGGGCAGCCCTTGCAGGCCTTGCACTGCATCCAAGCTCTCCTCAAATCCAGGCTTCTGCCAGATGAAGAAGCTAGGGCAAGGGTGGCCTCTGGGCGCCTGCAGCTGGAGCACGGTTCGTTCATCTGTCGCCCTCTGCAGTACAAATCACACGCGCGCGCACACACACACACACACACACACACACACACACACACATACACTTACACATACACCACAATCATTCACACCCATACACGTATAACCCACATTTACTGGCATGCACACATACACGCACACACACACACACACACACACACACACACACACACACGCGCGCACACACACACACGCACACACACACACACACACATACACACACGCACACACAAGCACACACACGCACACATTTACACACACACACACACACATACAGACACACACACACGGACACGCAGACACGCACACACATACATACGCATAGCACACACACACAAGCTCGTGCATTCATCCCAAACAAGGAATTATGTACGTTAATTACCTCGTTCCTCATTGCAGCCAACCCAAAAGATGCATACAAAGACCTCATGGCGGCGGTAAGTGTGTTTTTAGAGGCAACCCATTTACGAGCTTAGGTGAAATATGAAACAGGGATGCAATCTCAAATTGAGATCCATGCTTTCTTTGCAGCAACAAGTTGCATCATCGCTGGTGGGGAGCCTGTGCCTGAAGTGTGAGATCCTTTGTTGGCACGCACAGTTTCACCTACTACAAGGCGAGACCAACCTCCAGGTTAGTTCCAGGTTACTTGGTCTACAAGCACAAAGTTGCGCACGTCCCTGTGCACGTTCAAAAGGGGAAAAGCCATAATATATGATATATGATGTGCTACCGCCCACAGCGTTGAGTGGCACAGCCATACGGTGCCTTACATACTTCACCCTCTTTCTCACGCTCGTCGTGTCAAACACTCTCAGATTCGAGCACTGCATCAGGGCCTAGATCTGTGTGAGGAGGACAAAAGCACTACGGAGAGGTATGCTGGCCGTGTAAAAAGCTACCTAACTGATGTGTTGTTTCCCAAGTTGTTGCACAAGCGTGAAAGCATGAATAGGGTTGGCCAGAACCATATATATACGGTGTATATACGGTATTTTAGGCAGGGAAATCACTAAATATACGGTCATATACGGTGTATATATACGGTTCTGGCCAACCCTAAGCATGAAGCACGTGTGTGCTGTTCTGTAGTCTAACTTCGTGTCTCGTCTCTGAGCAATGAAGGCCTTTTTTGGCTTGAACATTCAGGTTTCAAATGAACGCAAGAACATAGCAGTTGAGGCGCGTGCCCTGCCAGCGCCAGTGTGGTTGAGAAGCACAACAACGAAGCAAAGCGCGTGCGACTTGCCGCAAAGTTATATTCCTTCCTTCCTTCCTTGCAGGTCATCACTGCTTTGCTGGCGGCCTTTTTATCCATGCCAGCACGTCTTTTCCTCGTGAAGCCTGCTCAAACAGTACCTTCTCACCCAATGCTCTTTTTCTTGCCCCCAGCTACTTTGTCCATGCCAGCATGGTTCCTACTCAGAAATTCTGTCCAGCACACTGAATGGTGTAGATTCTTTCCTCCATACGCTTCAGGCCACGGCTGCTTCGCTGGGCGGCCTACTTCCACTCCGGCATAGTTTCTGCCCTATGGGTCTCCTCAGAGGGTCTGCCAAAACTACGCGCAGCTGCAGAGGACGCTGCCCATTTTGCAAAGCAACACGGCCTCCTAGACGTTGAGGTGGGTGTAAATGTAAAGGCAGGTGTGAAGGTGTGAGTGTGGGTGTGGAGTGTGGAGGCATGCACGCAGGGTCTAACAGAGCAGATTGGTATCTCAAGGCGTTGATGATGTCTACACATCACACAAATGTGATGCTGGCTCCGGCTCAGTGCTACGTGAAGGAGCGAGGATGCTTGTGTTGTAGGTTTGGGTTTGTGGTCTTGCAGTGTTGCAGTGAGCTCACAAGCTGACAGAAAAACAGGGAGCAGGTTCCTGCTGGGTGCTCTTACATATTTTGGCAAAGTGTGTGTGCCAGGCACGTGCATTTCTGCGACATCCTTCTCCGGTGAATGGCAGTGCTGTTGGTCCAGGGTTGTTCAGTTGGGGTCCAGTCAAAAGTTCGAGTTCGTGAACTTTCACGCATTTTAACGAACCCTAAAATTGCCGTTCGAGAGCTATTAAAAGTTCGTTGAACTGTATGCCCTTTTCTCGAATTTTTGCGTCCAAAATTGTAGCCAAAGCCTTAGATGGTTGTCAAACGTTCTAATGTTTTGTGTACTGATTAATTGTAATATATTATATAAGACAATTTAAGCACGTTTTGGACGAGTATGACCACATTAACCAGCAAATATCCTCCGTTTTCGAAATTGCACATCGAACTGCTCGAACTGTTCGAGGGTTCTAGAACTTTCACTAACTTTATCGAACCCTTGCTCCCAAAAAATCGAACTGAACAACCCTGGTTGGTACCAAATATACCCCTTGAGCTAACAAAGACAGCTCGTCACTTCTGGAGCACCGGTCTTCTGATTTTGCTTGGATTCTTGTGTTTGTTGGGGCGCCGGGCACATGTGGGGCTGACAAGATACACATGCCTTGGGCAAATCCATGTTGTAAGCGGAGTTGCTGTTGAATCTCCTTGCACTGCAGCTGCTGTTTGAGCTGCTGCACATCCAGCTGGACCTAAATGAGGCACAGGGCGCAACGCCTACAGCAGCAGCGCCAGCAGGGGGCGCACCATCACCTTTGGACACAGCCATCAAGCAGCGTTTCATAGATCTGGACACGAAATTGGAGCAGCTGCGCCAATCTGACCAAAGTCCCGCTACTGTTGCCGGGGGAGGGGGGCCCTTCCAAGGGACATCTTCTGGCTTTTTGTCCTACGCAACCTTGCACATCAGCTTGATGCAGGTGCGCTTGTGGCCTTGTGTGCACGTGCGTATATGTTGGGTTGGACAGAACCATATACATACGGTGCTTATGGGATTTTTGGAAGGGAAATCACCAAGTATACGGTTATATAGTGTATGGGGTGATGGTACAATTAGGCCACACACACGTGTGCAGGTATGTATATGTTTGTATGTGTGTACAAGCATGCTCAGGATTGACATGCTGTGCATGATTCCTGAGCTGGGATGGACCTCAAATGAGCTCAGCAGCTTCTTATTCATCAGACCTGCATTTGGCTTTTGCGCAAGGCTGCTGCCACTACTCTTCTGTCCAACCGCTTGTGATGCGTTCTTCTCCTGAGTTTGGAATAAAAGTACCCATGTCATGACTGCCACACTGCACCTAGCTAGCCACAACGTTTTGAAGCGTGAGACACCTCAGCACACTTCCGCAATCGCGCGAGCCAAGCAAAATTTAGTTGGCAAATCAAAACAAAGTTCCAAGTGCAATCCTTATCAGCCATTCTGATTGTCCAGCTTGAAGCCACTCGTGCTTTTGCCTGTGCAGGTCATGTATGAGCTAGGCCGGGGACGGCTTGACAAACTCATTTCGGTATGTGGATGCACGGAACGCTTTGTTTTTCCCAGCCATGCAACGCTCTATTACTTCAGCCATGCAACGCTGTGTTATTTCAGCCATGCGACGCTTTATCGTTTCAGCCTTTCCACTGTTTGGCGCTTTAGCTCTTTTGGAATTATCCACTTATGCTTTATAATTATAATGTGTCTTGCTTCACCTGCTCTGTGCGCTCAGGTAATGTGCTGCTCACTTAAAGTTGATTAGGTATTTTATTCGGTGAACTTCAAATGAGCAACACATAAGGAGAGGTTACTTGTGCACTTGTCGGCCAGAGCGTTGCCTTGAGCAGAAAGCAACATTCGTGTGCAAACGTTAGTGCTGTGGTTGTTGTGTGCAGTCTGCAGGCCAGAATGGAAGGCGGAACCCTCTTATTGTAGTGGATCATATGCGCTTACTCCTGGAGGATTGCCGTGGCAGGCATGTGGGGTAGGTGTTTTGTTGTTGGATTCACAAGTGCCGGTTGCCACCCTTTGTGGGATGTGCATGACTGCGTCTGTGATCTGTGTGATAGTCAGTGTGCCAAAAGGCAAGTGTGGTATTGGTGTTGCGATGCTCATGCTGAATTCAATGGGCATGTGGCCGTCGCATGGATTTCAAACACGCACGGAGCGGGCCTGTGTGCTTTGCCTGTGGGTTCCCTACACTGGACGCCTCAGGCAGACATTTAGAGGCTACCACAGTGTAACCAATTTAACCTACAGTCCCCAGTGTAACCTACAGAGGTTACCACAGTGTAACCTACACAGTCACGTTGCATGCGTGTTACTTGTTCTTTGGACCTCTCAAATCCCCAATACCATGTCCTTACACCAACCTCCTTTGATGACGAATGACAACGTTGAGGATGGTTTAGGTACTATTGGCTGTGTCCCTTCTTATGCACGGTTTGGCAATGCAGCCCATCCATCTTTGGCGTCGATCTTATGAATTTCCTTTTGCCAGTCTTGGCACCTTCAAAATCTGCTTTCAGGTACAAGTGGCTGTCCTTATCTGAAGCAGACGCCCTCATCAGCCTGTTTGCTGCCCTGTTATGTTTGTACTACGGCAGACCTGAGCAGGCCTATACGCAGGTAGGCGAGGGGTTCAAAAGCGCAATGGGTTCAAACACTCTGCTGCCATTCAAACAGATTTCACGTCGGCTTCTTTTAATACGTTCTGGAGGTTGACGGGAGAAGAGAAGTCACTGCTTGTATGAACTGTCTTGTGTGTGGATAAATTAAAAAATTTGTCCTGTGCGCGAGTGTCCAGGTCTGACTAAGGAGTATCTGCACCCCAATGAAGCTCAATACACCCGCATTCCTGGCACCCCATACTCGTGTGTGCTGCTGTACGTGCAGGTCGAGCAAGGCAAGGCTGCTGTGCAGCAGTGGATGGAAGAGCTGCACATGGCAGGTGCGTGGGCATGGTAATTTCCAGCTTTTTTTGTGCAAGCGTTTTGCTGTCCTTTTTTCTTTCCTTTGTCTTTGACCTCGGACGGAAACAAAATTTGCATTTTGGCCTTCTTGGTATGAAACGTAGTAAGCACCAACCTCTGCAAATTTTGCAGGGAATGGTGTGAGCGAAAGCAGTCTGGACTCGTTAGGCCTAATTAGTGGACGCACGTCTCTGGTCCTAAGGTGCGTGCAGGTGTGTGTGTGTGTGTGTGTGTGTGTGTGTGTGTACTTGTAAGTATTATCAGGAATTCCAAGAGGACTGTTTTTAAACGCCTGCTTGTCAGAAAGAGCCATAATCAATGTCACGTCTAGCTGCTTGGCAAGCTACTGTTTCATCACCGGCCGAGCCTTGATGGTGTACGCTTTACTTTTGCCCTCCTCCCTATTCCTGCAGGTTTCAGCTCCTGGCTGTGGAGGCCCACTTGTACCTCTCCACCACAAAGCTCTCAAAGGCCCGTGACACAGTCAAGGAGGTGCTAACGCAGGTAGTGGCGTACCCACTTTTAACAGGAGCACGACTAGCATCGTGACTCTATAGTACTACACTACTGCATTGTCACCAGACTAATATTCACCACGTTTAGTTTTGGTTTGTTTCTAGTTTACGATGCACAATCAAACCTCCTGTGACTCACTCTTAAGCACTTGCTTCTTGTGCTTTGTGGCATAGCAGCCATCTGTATCCTAGCAGGAGCTCCCCCTTCCTATTTGTGATGTGTTCAAACACGACTCTTCTCCGCATCTGATGGTCGCCTCGATGCCTGCACCGTACCTTTGCAATTGAGGAGAGAAGATTTGCCACCTGCACGCAGTGCATGCGTGAGGCAGATGAACCTATAATAAACAACAGAGGCAGTGGATTTGCAGGAACTCGTGAGATGAAAGCTGTCTGTGCTTGTTCTGGTTTGGTGAAGGAGCGCGTGGGAAAACTCTGTAATCTAACGTAGGCTGCATGGCTGGGAAGCCTGGTGTCCAGATTAAAGGAGATGATAAAGAAGACCGCATCTCACCTGCTTATATTTTCAATGCCTTTTCCCCTCTGCCTCAGGTGGCGCGGTTTTTAAGCTTGGATTGGATTCGGCTTCCGTCTTGTGATCTCTGCGCATCTCTGCGCAACACAAACTTTGCAAGTTCTGCATACTGTTGCAAAGTGCAAACGTTCTCACGTGTCGCATGCGCACCCACCCACCCAGGTACGCCTATTTCCCTTGTACCTACAAAGCATGACCGCACCGGCCCACCTGCTGGCAGGCCAATATGCGCATGCTGTGGAGGAGTGGGATGCAGCAGCCTCTCACTTTAGGGTACGTCCTTTGTGCCAGTACATGTGCCAGTAGTACAAGTGTGCTGATTTGGTACGAGGAAAGAGAGAGGAACAGAGCAAATGCAAAAGGTGTATGCACATATGTGCTCACTGTCCTTTTGTTTTGCTGAAAATCGACACGTCGAAGCATACAGAGTTGAAATTCACATTTGCTTCTGTTCTATTTCCTTTATGCCATTACACCACCCCTTCACTTTTCTTTTTCCCTGGCTACAACACATAAAAGCTTATTCCTACCTGTGCAGACAGCGCAGTTGGTGTCACACGGTCCCTCTCACCTGCTGGCCTCATCCCTCATGGTACGTTCTTTCCGTTGATGTTGTTAAGACTGTTTAAGCCATCTTGTGTCAGGCTGCATGCAGAGATGCTAGGAGTCCCATCCTCGGAAAAGTTTGTTGTGCCTCCTGGACTGGCTCTTCTCATCTGCGAAGGCCGTGCGGAAAGTGGCCCTTAGTGTCCTCCTTTTCTGCATGATCTCGATCAGAGATCACGCGATGGAACTCACTCAAACCCCACGGACATCTACGCCTGTCTGACCAGGTCACATGAATCTCTGTATCTGCCTGCCTGCCACATAAACTGCTGTGCATCTTTTTTTTTTTTTTTCAGCCTTATTAAGATAAGAGCTCATGACTTTGGTACTACAGCTGACCACGTATTTGAGAGAAATATTCCTCTGCATTGACCTCATCTGTGCATCTGTGCCATTGTGTTTGTGCCTGCAGGCCCTCACATTATGCTGCAAACCAGGTGGTGCCCAAATTGAGGCCGCCACTAATGAAGGGGAGGATGCAAATGGCATGGAAGGCGTACAGGCTGCTGTCGACGCCTTGGGTAGGTGCACTTTGTGATCTGCATGCTCCACTCCTACACCACTTCTACGCCCGCTTCAAATGCCCTCCTGTATGTGTATGTATCCCAAACGATTTGCTTTGTTAAACCACGCAGCATGCAAAAAAGGATACCAATTAGTTTTTTGAGAGAAGCGCTTTGCAGTACGTATGCTGCCTGAGCTTATTTAAGGTGCATCACGCACACCTTTTATTTTGATGTGTGTGACTTACCAACAAAGTCCTGGGCAGAGTTGTAATAGCATTTGTTTGTGGCCAACACCAAAAATGTTTCTGCAATGCCTGTGGCTTGCCTGACTTGCCGCCTCTTTTTTCTTGGCTACACACTATTCCTACTGCTGCTGGATACAGAGGGCACCATTTTCCATTATCTCCAAGAAGCAAGTATGATTCCACGCACTCTGTTGGACCTCTCTGACTGGGCTTTTTTTGTCTGCTGGTAAAGGAGGTTTACGGTACTCGGTACCAAAGTGGCTTTCTTTTCCTTAATCAATGTGGGGAGTGGTTCTCACTGCCTGCGTAGTTTCTCCACACAGTCAGAGCCTGAACAAGGGAAGTGCTACGCCTCAAGTCTGATTAAGTCAATAAAGCAACAAAAGAAAACGCTGTGTCATCACCTACTTGGCTTCAAGATGCCCACACTACACCACGCTGACCATTCCACACCACACTGCCCTTCTATCATCGCTCAGGCGATGCTTACGTGGAGCTCACCTCCGCCCCCGTGGGATCACTTGGATCTCGAGAGGGTGCCGAGCCCATGGAGCTGGTCATGGCCCAGGCCGCCACTGCACTCATCAAGTTTCGCATGGGACAGCACACAGAGGCACACCAACGCCTGAGCCTGGTGCTGAGGGCAGCTCACGGCCGTCTGGTGGGTTCAATGGGGCCTTGCTTGCATGGGGCCTACAAATGGAGGATGCCCATTCCCTAACCTAAACCCTGAAGTGACCACAAGCCTGACAAAGCACATTAAAGTTTGCACATGTGCCTGTGCATTGCTAGCATCTTACAAGATTTGTTACCTGATTCAAAGCTGGCCAGTTTAGACAAAGCTACTTCTCGCTCCTTTCGTCATCTTTCGCCCTTACTGCCCTTGCCCTTACTCTCAGATGCACCACTCCTTGGTCTCCTCATGCATGTCTTTTTTGGTGCCTCTCCAGGTGGGTGGTATGTGCATGTATTTGTGTAATTGTGCATGTGTGTGACTTTGTGTGTGTGTGTGTGCGTGCGTGCAAGAAGGCTGCTGCACCAAACAATTGTCTTTGAATTGCTGCTGTGTAAAGGATTCGAGGGAAGGGGTGTACTGATTGAGCGGACCTAGTTCTCTGTCCCTTGACCCCGTTAGTGCTTATTTTGTAACGTTTACGGATCCGCATGGAAGTTGCAGCAAACAAAGCTTTCTAAACGGTTCTTGTCTTTTATTCAAATGCAGCTCCGCATGGGAGACGTGGCGGCGGCTGACTCCATGGTTGCATCAGCTTACCTCTTGGCCCACGGTAGCAAGCGCACCATGGTGAGCACCTCGCAATCTCTCCTTACAGTCTCCAGCTTCTGGTCGTCATTCGTTCCTGCATTTTTACCAGGATATAGGGGCATTGTTAGGCTACAAGCCTTGTGATAATGACCGATGAAATGGTCACTGTTGTGACACCCCGTATGCTTGGTCAGGAGCACACAGATTATTTAGGTATGTAGCAAACAGTTCGTACAGGAATTGAAACTTTTGTAACCAAACGTAATGGTAAAAGTGGGTATTGGTACAGCCTGATTGGCGTGATTTTATTGCACACCCAGTTATGACAGACTTGAGATTGGTTTTTGATGGTGTGTATTGTGTATTGTATATTGTATACACATAAAGCCAATTGGTTGGTTGGCAGTCGGTGTTTACTTGAATCCTGAGTTGCTTCTGATGTGAGCGCCTTAGAATTGGGCAGCCTGCCCGTCACAGGCTTTGCAGGTTATGTCAGAAACATCCAGTCCTCTGACTGACCCGATTTCAGTTGTCACATTAACACATTGCACCAGTTATGTTGGCCCTAAATTCACACGAATCATTCTTACTGTCGTTTTAGTAGGTGTAAATGCAATTAGCAGTATGTGAATGTGTCAGCGGTGTATACTACATTAAGTGAATTAGTTAGTGCCAATCTTTGATTGCTCTGGTATTGAGTTTTTAAAGAATGCCAAACAATTGGGACTTGTTCATCCTGAACTATTGCAGTGGTTATTTTTGTGGTTGCCTTTATAAGAAAATAGGGGCTCTAGCAGCAAAAATAAGCAAACACAGCTAGCCCTCATTTGCAAAAACGAGCATCCTTACTGAAGCATTTTCCTACAACCTGGAGAACCTTTGCAGTGCCACCTTCATCGCTTATTAGAGGTCATATCAGAGGAGAGATCACTGTCAGAAAGGGCTGGGAAGGCACGGGAAGACCAGAGCACAGAGGCATTCCAGCTGCGAAATCAGGTGATCTTCCTTGCCGGTAGCTGTGGTTGATTATCGTGCAAGGCATGGCCCCCTTTTTTGGTCTTTTTTGCTGCTTCATATCAGCCAAAATGCCAGCGTACCAGTTGATTAGACCTGCTGTACAGAGACCTGCTGTACAGAGAATGGATGGTATGAAGGTCTGTCCACGTTCCTAGTTTAGTTGTCCAAAACGCACCACTTGTCGTTTTGCTTGTAAAAACTTATGTCGCCCTAGATGAATCAGTATTCCCTGAAGAATCTGGTCTTGCTTGTTAAAAATTCATAGTTGGACTGCACATCAATGCTGCTTCTTTGTTTTATATTCCACACAGGTCCAGGAGGCTCAGACTGCAGATGTAAATGGACATGCCTACATTTTGCAGTTTGGGCAGTGACAAAAGCTATCTCAGCCTCAGTACTTTACTGTACAGTACTCCAACAAGCGTGCTCTGGATTGTGTAAAGCTCTTGTAATTTCCAGCACACATGATAGCATGTTTGGGGGAAATTAAGCCATACAGTTCGTGGTTTCCATAGGAAATGGATCGTGCCGCTCGGTGCAACCATACAGAAGGCCCACCAATCTGCCCCATCTGCCAGAAGCTAGACGGCACCTGCCACATGCTGTCAGGCTGCAGTCATCTCGTCATAAATTAAGTTTATTATTATCAGGCACAACGCTGCTGGACAAATGATTATAAAAGCGATCCAACAAGGTACGTACACTGGGTGCATGCCTGCTAGCAAAAGCAGATGTAGGGAGGGAGTCGTGCAACAATGATACAGATGTTATAAGCCACCAGTCAAAAAAGTGTGACTGCTAGGCTGCATATGTAACGCAGCGTAAATAATGTGAGGAATATTTGTTGTAGGTAGCACCACAGACTTGCTTGTAGAAACAGTTAAAGTAAAAGTCTACGCTGGAAGTCGCCAGCGTGCATAAAGGAAAGGCTCTCAACTAGTGCTCACGCTAGCCAGAGCCCCACCAAAAACGAGAAAAAAGAGAAACAACATAGGCAAATGAGGATCCGGCGGGTTGTCAGCCATGCTATCCGGCCTGCGCCTAGCCCTCCTGAAGCCAGCCGCTCTACCAGTAACCCCCCCATCAGATCCCCCATTATCACTGTTGTTGTTAAGAAGGTGTAATTTGTGTCTTGCTTTTGTAATCTTGTTCAAGCTTTTTATTGCATGGCAGTGCAGTTTAGTAGCTAGTTGGTGCACTTTGTGAGTGGGGACGCCTAAACTTAGTCGAGGAGTTATGGTGTACTGATTGTAGATTGTGCCCCCGACTCCAAGAAGTATAACATGAAGTGTGACTTTGTTGTTTCGAGAGATGCCTTGGAGGTATCTATAAAAAAAACTTGGCGAGGAGAAAAAGGCACAACACTGTTTGTGACGTATGATAAACCAGTAAAAACAATTAAGCATCTGCATCTGCCAGACCCAACCGACCGCATACAACAAAGAGGGGAATCATCATCTGCGTGTTTTGGACACATGAAAACATGGACTGTCACATTGAGGATACCAAGAATGAAGGAGGCAATCAGAGTTACTCTGACCCAGCAACCACGCCCCATACAAAACCCAACAAACACGTATCAAACTAGGTCTGCCAATAACGCAAGAAGATTTGCTTGTGATAACCTAGCATATGGCGCTACCAATCCATACCCCTGGCTATGAAACCAAGAGACATGCAATCAAACAAACACGACATGCATTTAATCAAGGGTTAGAGGGTTACAAGGGTTACAAGGATGGCCTACAGCCCGAGTCTCTGGCTGATGGCAATTGGCTGGTGAAACAAAATCAACCAGTGTCGAAAACTGAAACTGAATCTGACACAAACTTGAGGAGTCTGTATGAGTCTTGATTCAGGAATGCATTGATCTCAAAATCAGTGATACTGTGATGACAAGTTAAGAAAGGAATAAATTCAGAGCTTGAAGGAGCAAACACACGCAGAGTCTTAAACATTCTTTCAAAAAGGTCTTTGTATC
>Ga0307968_1000860_pt1 | contig 23600 bp, 24 predicted proteins | sample OrgLakmetagen650_FD_201834 | JGI IMG/M metagenome (GOLD analysis project Ga0307968, IMG submission 201834) | Saline water microbial communities from Organic Lake, Antarctica - #650 | ecosystem: Environmental > Aquatic > Non-marine Saline and Alkaline > Saline | place: Antarctica: Organic Lake...
GTGTGTGTGTGTGTGTTTTGTGCTTGTGTGTTTGTTTGTGTGTGTGTGTGAGAGAGAGAGAGAGAGAGAGAGAGAGAGAGAGAGAGAGAGAGAGAGAGAGAGAGAGAGAGAGAGAGAGTGTGTATACTATGTGCGTGTGTGTATGCATGTGTGTATGTGTGTATGTGAGTGTGCAAGTGTGTATGTGCATGTATGTGAGTGTGTGTGTGTGTGCGTGTGTGTGTGTGTGTGTGTGCAAGAGTGTGTGTGTGTGTGTGTGTGTGTGTGTGTGTGTGTGTGTGTGTGTGCAAGAGTGTGAGTGTGCGCGTGAGTGAGTGTGTGTGTATGTGTGTGTGTGTGTGTGTGTGTGTGTGTGTGTGTGTGTGTGTGTTGTGTGTGCGTGTGTGTGCATGCATGTGCATACACCTCACCTTGTATTGTACCTTATATAAAAGCACAGCAGCTACCTACCAACGCTCATCTGAACTTCATTGCCCACGCGGCACGGTCAAAGCGCACAAACAAATCCCACAGATTTGTGCAATATTTTATATTTGATGTTATTATATTTCATTTCCCATCGTTGGCAGCTGTCAATGGAAGTTAACTTAGTAAAATACTGGAGTTGGTGAGTGAATGCTGCTTACTTTCCATGATCAGTGTGTGTGCAAGTATTCACCACGCACACACACGCACACACACATACACACACACACATGCACGCACACACGCGCACACACACACACACGCACGCACGCACGCACGCACGCACGCACGCACGCACACACGCACACACACACACACATGCACGCACGCACTCACACACACACACACACATAAACACTCACCCACTCTCACAGCTGAGCACTATGGATGCCCTGGAACAAATAAGGGCGGTTGAGGAGGACAAGGACGAGACTGCAGAATTTCTTGAAGAGGCTGGGGAGGTGTTGGCACTCATCGCGCGTGTGGTCAACAGCGAGGGCAAGGATGCTGTGGCAGTGTATGAGCGGTACAAAGCCATCGTGAGTTTATGTACGCGTTTGCACGTGTGCATGTGTGTGCATGCTTGTAGCTGGCACTCATTGCGTCAACAGCTAGGGCACGCCAAACGTCGGCTTAGGTTTGTATGAGTGGAGCAAAACCATTTGTGCGTGCATTGTATATACTCATTTTGTGCGAGGCTTACTCATGGTGCTACCATCAGCTTGGACGTACACGCAAGAGGTATGCTTAGTGAGCTTATGACTCATAAGTTATGAGTAATGAACGTTGCCTTGAGTGTATTGGGGTGTGCCTGCTCAGGCAGGTCCTCCTCTTAGATTGTCGCCCTGTTTTTCAATTCCAACAGAGGTATGTGGACACTGCATTACCTGCATAAATTGTGTTGTGCAATGGGTTGCGCCTGCTCGGGCAGGCCCTTCTGCTTTTCAGGTTGTCCCTCTGTTTCTAGTTCCACGCTCAGGTATATGGAGGTCCTTGACCTGCAGCTGCATGTTATATATTATCGCTAAGCCCGTTTTCCCTCCTGTCTACACAAACACTTGCTCACACCCTCACACACACCCTCACACACATTCATACACACACATACACACACGCACGTACACCACCAAACCTGTCCTAAACACACCTCCTGCTACAAAGCCTGCCCCATCATGTCCTGCGCCTGTGCACGCAGCTGTCCAAGTACCAAGAGCAGTCCCAGCATACATTCACACACACCTACCCTGCCCCGTCATGTCCTGCGCCTGTGCACGCAGCTGTTTAAGTACCAAGAGCAGTCCCAGCATACATACACATACACCTACCCTGCCCCGTTATGTTCTGCACATGTGCACGCAGCTGTCCAAGTACCAAGAGCAGTCCCAGCTACTTGATGTATGGCTGGAATCCATGGTTGGCCCCCTAGCGTGCCTCCTGCGCAAGCAGGTGAGTATTTGTGTGTGTAAGTGTTTGTGCGTGCGTGGGTGGTGTGTGTGTATGTGTGTGTGCGTGTGTGTGTGAGTTTAGGTATGTGTGTATGTGTGTGTCTGTGGACGGTTATGGGGAAGTGTGAGGAGATACATGTGTTTGCTGTGTTTGTATCTGTGCAAAGGTACAGAAGGTGTGGGATCAGGACACGTGAATGGCAATTAATTTGACCACCTGCTGACTGTTCATGCATGCCAACGTCTAAAAGTTATTTCAAGCTCTTTGCAGCACCGTGCATTGTCAAATGCTGCGCCGGCCTTGGCCGGTATATGCCTTCCTCATGTCTACCTCTCACACGTACACGTACACACACACGCACACACACATGCGCACACACACATACACACGCATACACACACACTGCAAACAGGCTGCAGCCCTGCATGCAGACGCCACACACATTGCAGCCAGCAGCAGCACTAACACACACACCGCAAGCACAGCCGTGGAGAGAGGGGCGGGGAGCAATGACAACATGCTGCGGCTGTTCGCGGTGTCCAGACTCATCAATGTGCTGGTCACTGTGAGGGGATACAAGACTGTGGTGCGTGTCATGCAAGTGTGGGGCGTTCCTGCTTTGCTGCTGCGCTTTCGTTGCTGCTGCTGTTGCTCTGCCTTCTCTTGTCACTAATCTGTGTGTTATAGGCGCACTGCTGCTGCTGTTGCTCTGCATACTCTGATCACTAATGTTAATGGAGCACTGCTGCTGCTGCTGCTGCTGCTGCTGCTGCTGCTGCTTGTTGTCTGTCTGCTCTTGCATTGATGCTTCTTTTGTTGCTGCCTGTGCCACTGCTGCTCAGCGGGCTGTGCACCTTTTCACGCAGTTATCCCAATTTCGACAAAAGCAACACCCTGTGTCTACTCTTGCTAAAGAAATGTGTCTGTTTCTACTTAGAGGAGGTGACGCCGCAAGTCAAGCTGGATATTTCAAAAATGCCCTGTACTAGACTGAATGCAAACTCTGTAAACCAAGCTGGAGATTTCACGCACGCCCTTTTCCCCGTTCGTAATGCAAAAATTGCCTGCTTCTAGAGGCATCCATCTAAGGCACCCAAGTTGGGCCACGTGTACTGCAATGCTAAGGAATGGAGGTCCTTTCTTCCAGGAAATCACACGCAATAGGCACAATGACCTGTCTTCCCCCTTTTCAGGATGTTTCACGCATACAGGGTTGGCCAGAGCCGTACACACACACACACACACACACACACACACACACACACACACATACACACACACACCCCAAAATATGACCTTTTACACGGAATTTCCCCCTACCTTCATCACTGTACACTACACCGTAAATGCGTGTCTACTTACAAATCTGTTCAGCCCAACGCTTTGAGCAAATCAATCTGAACTCCCTATTCAGGTCAAGTTCTTTCCCCATGAGGCTGCCGATCTAGAGACGGTGGTCAACGTAATCATGCTGCTCCAAAGGTGGGTGTGAGTGCTACAAAGGATGCAAGTGCTGCAAAGGTGGGTGCAAGTGCTACAAAGGGTGCAAGTGCTACAAAGGTAGGTGCAAGTGCACGCGTGTCGCTTTTTTGTCGTGTTGGCCAAAACCACACATATGAACATATTCACGGTGTATGCTGTAAAAACACATGTGTTTGTGTATGTGTGTGTCGAGCAGGAACAACTCTGTACGTACTGTCATACGTTGTGCGTATACGGTTTGTGCCAACCCTACTTCTTTGGTGGTTTATGCGATGCTTTCGTGGTGGTTTGCATTGCTTTGCCACTACCCTGCCCCGCACGGCAATTCACGTTAAACAGCAATACCTGTGGCACACATTTACACTTCCACACACATGTCTACACTCATGTATGTACGCCCAGACACACCTGCAGATTGCAATGACACACACAAATATACACAATCGCACACACTTACATTTACACACACATACGTTCACACACACACACACTCACACACACTCGCACACACACACACACACACACACACACACACGTTGCAGGCAGCCTGTGGTGGATGCAGAGCAGGGCATGGGTAGCTGGGAGGCCCAGACCACACTGCTACTGTAAGCATACCGATCTGTGATTGTAACCAAGATAATATATGTTCAATATTTCGTATCTTTGAGCACACCGTATGGGCAGCTAGGAGGCCCAGACCATACTTACACTGTGAGCACACTGTATGGGCAGCTAGGAGGCCCAGACCATACTTATAATGTGGGCGTGGTAGCCTCACAAGTCATTGCTTGCACCGGACAGCTGCAGACGTTATTGCAAACATGTTGCAGACACTCCTGAAGCATCTCTGAGTGCACGCTTGTGTGTACTCTTGTCACTCACACACATATGCACGCATACACACACAAAACATGTACACACATGCAAACACAAGCGGGCACACGCACACACGCACGCACACACACATGCACAAGTGCGTGCGCGCACACTCACACACATACCCACACAAACACAAGCACACGCAAAAACACACACACACGTGCTGCCTCAGGTGGCTGTCTATGCTGGCGCTTATACCCTTTGAGTTCAGCACTGTGGAGACTGTGGCTGACTCAGAGCAGGGGAGGTGAGCTCTATATTGATTTCTGTGTGCTAGCATGACCAATGACCATTCCACGCATAACACGCGTGAGTCCAGCGCTGTGGAGATTGTGGGTGACTCAGAGCGGGAGAGGTGAGGCATTCCGATGTTTTTTGCTGGTTGTGTCCCAGGCTGGCTACCGGCTGTAGTGTATTTAATATCCGTATACGTATGGCACGTCGTATGTGCACTCGCATGCAACTCCTACACCAAAACAATCTTTTCAAAAATGCCAAAAATGCCCGCAACGTTTCAAGAATACTTTTCAAGAAACACAAAGCGCCCTTGGGTCAGTAGCAGGCGGCAGAAGAGGGCATGTTACGTTGTTGCATGTTTGATGTACCGTGTAATTAGGGTTGGCCAGAACCATATACATATGGTGTATATACGGTGTTTTTTGCAGGGAAATAACCAAATATACGGTCATATACAGTGCATATATACAGTTCTGGCCAACACTTCGCGTAGTGCTTTGCAGCTTCTGCTGAATACTCTAAGGAGTGCTCACACGTGCATCACATAGTTGTTTGCTTAATGCTTATAAACTGCTTGCACACACGCGTTAAACTTGCTCATGTGCGTCAGAGTTGCTTGCTTACTGCTTACTAGCTGCTTGCATGTGCACACACGCGTATAACTTGCTCACATATGGTCACAGAGTTGTTTGCTTAATGCTTACTGACTCTAACTGCTTGCATGTGCTCACACGCGTTAAACTTGATCACATATGCGTCACAGAGATGTTTGCTTAATGCTTACTAACTGCTTGCATGTGCACACATGCGTATAACTTGCTCACATATGCGTCACAGAGTTGCTTGCTTGATGCTGACTGACTCTAACTGCTTGCATGTGCACACACGCGTATAACTTGCTCACGTATGCGTCACAGAGTTGTTTGCTTAATGCTTACTAACTGCTTGCATGTACACTGCAGAGTTGTCCGCTTGATGCTTACAACTTTCTCACACATACACACGTTAAACTCGCTCACTTGTAACCACAGTGCTGCCCGCTCGATGCTCACAGCGTGCTCACACACACACACACACAAAACTCACTCACTTGTACACCACAGTGCTGCTCGTCCGTACCCTGCGCTTGTGAGCAAGCTCATGGACCTGTGCAAAGACTACTTGCGTCACCCAGGTGTGCGTGTTTGTACATGTGTGTGCGTGTGTGTGCGTGTGTGTGCACGTGCGCGTGTATGTGCGTATGTGTGTGTGTGTGTGTGTGTGGGTGGGTGCACGTGTCTACTTGCGTCACCCAGGTGTGCGTGTTTGTACATGTGTCTGTGCGTGTGTGTGTATATGTGTGTGTGTGTGAGTGCACGTGTGCGTGTGTGTACTTGTGTAGGGTTGGCCAGCACCGTATATATGCGCCGCACATGACCGTAATTTTGGTGATCTCCCTGCCAATAACACCGTATATATATGGTTCTGGCCAACCCTATACATGTGTGTGTGTGTGTGTGTGCGCGTGCGCGGTTGTGTATGTGTGTGTGTATGTGTGTGTGTGTGTGGGTGCATGTGTGCGTGTGCATACATAAGTGTGCACAATACGCTTGTGTTTACGTGCTGTGGCTTAACGTACGATATTCTGAGCATGAGCAGTCACGTGTTTGCCCCCGCACAATAATTGTTGCCAAACACAGGGGGCATGCGTGACATGGCTGCCCTGATCTTGGGCCGCCTACTGACCAGGCCGGACATGGCTGTCCCTCTGGCTGACTTCATTTCATGGTCTAAAGACGCACTGCATTGCGCAGATGCACTGCAAGCGCCTTTCCTGGTTCCAGGTGCGTGCTGCTGTGTGTGGGGGGGGGGTGCGTGTGTGCGTGTGTGTGTGTGTGTGTGTGTGTGTGTGTGAGAGAGAGAGAGAGAGGTAGCGTGTGATTGCTTTCAATATAAATCAAGCGTTTTAAATGTGTTTGCTCAGATGATCAAGCTCTAAGACGTAGCACGTCCTGATTATGCAATGCCATTCTCCTTATGAAACCGCTTTTTCTTCCAGCTTGTTCCCTGCTCGCCCTTGTTTGCCTGAACCTCCTTTTACCCTTTTTTTCCAATCCACTCCTATTTTTCCAATCCACTCCTAGCAAAAACCACCCTCTTCCCCCAATCCATTCTTTGCAAAAGCCATGCTGGAATTAACATCCTGTTATGTTGTATCATCACGGTTTGTTCCTAGGCTCACCTGCAGGAGTGCTGCATCTTTTTTTCATCTGGACCTGCTTTCACCTGACTTGTATCCCATCATACCCATAACGTAATTGGTTTGCCCTGTTGTGTGTTCCAAAAGCGTGATGCTCACCTGCAGGAGTGCTGCATCTTTTTTTTCATCTGGACCTCCTCCTACCTGACTTGTATCCCATCATACCCATAACGTAATTGGTTTTGCCCTGTTGTGTGTTCCATAAGCGTGATGTTTCTTAGCTCACCTGCAGGAGTGCTGTATCTTTTCATCTGGACCTCCTCCTACCTGACTTGTACTCCATCATACCCATAACATAATCAGTGTTGCCCTGTTGTGTGTTCCATAAGCGTGATGCTCCTTTGCTTACCTGCAGGAGTGCTGCAGGCTCTGTCCTTTGTGTTTAAGCTGGGGCAGCGCGCTCGCTTGCTGCCTCACGCAGCGTGTGTGTGGGAGATCCTGGCTCCTATTTGTGGGGCAGGTGGCGCCAATGAGGGCCCGCCCGAACAAGGTGTGCCGTGCGTGCTGGTGTGTGTGTTTGTAAGTGTGGGTGTGTATGTGTGTGTATGTATGTATGTGTGAGTGTGTTTATGCGTGTGCACGCTTGTATATGAGTGTATTTGAATGTGTGTGTGCATGTGTGTGTATGTGCGCGTGTGTCAGCGTGTGCCTGCCATGAGCGCTTGAGCAATTGTATGTGTGTTCTTGTGAGTGTATGTGTATGCATTTCTATAGCAGGCTGCATCCGTATTATTGTATGTGTGTTCTTGTGAGTGTATGTGTATGCATTTTATAGCAGGCTGCACCCGTATTATTGTATGTGTGTTCTTGTGAGTGTATGTGTATGCATTTCTATAGCAGGCTGCACCCGTATTATTGTATGTGTGTTCTTGTGAGTGTATGTGTATGCATTTCTATAGCAGGCTGCACCCGTATTATTGTATGTGTGTTCTTGTGAGTGTATGTGTATACATTTCTATAGCAGGCTGCATCTGTATTCTTGAGGGCCTGTGTATATACAGCAGTGTTGTCAAGGGCCAGCGTGTCTAGAGAAGTGTTGATATGAGCCATTCTACTCCACCAGTAAATTAAGCAAGCTGCACGGGCAATGGCAAGCTGTGCAGGTAGGATAAGGAGGAAATTACAAACGCGCACTGTCACATTGCCTTTTAAAAGTGATGCTGTAAATCCAGCCGTGCCGTGTATGCATGTGCCAATGGCAGACTCGCTTGCCTGGTGGGCTGATCTGCACTGTACCTGTTACAGTGCCTTGAATATAAGGCTGTGAAATGCTTATTTCTGCTGCATTTTGTGAATATACATATATTAATGGCAGACTCGCTTGCCTGGTGGGCGGACCTGCACTGTACCTGTTACAGTGCCTTGAAAATAAGGCTGTGAATTGCTTATTTCTGCTGCATGTCATGTTTATACCCATACCAATGGCAGACTCGCTTGCCTGGTGGGCGGACCTGCACTGTACCTGTTACAATGCCTTGAAAATAAGGCTCTGAATCGCTTATTTCTGCTGCATGTTGTGTGTTTAGACATGTGCACGTGCCACTGGTGGCCTTGCACGTCTGGTGTGTGTATTTGCACTAGTATGCCATTATGACAAATGGAGGAGCATTGTAAGCAAAGCTGGTAAGGTGGCAAATCCCACACGCATGCATTGCATATGCATGCATGTGTGTGTGCATGAAGTGCCAGGATGTGGCCTTCAACAATCACCGGTGTGTGTGTGTTTGTGTGTGTGTGTATGTGTGTGTGCATGAAGTGCCAGGATGTGGCCTTGAACAATCACCGGTGTGTGTGTGTGTGAATGTGTGTGTGTGTGTGTGTGCGTGCGAACTACACTCCAGCACTCACCGTTGTGTTTGCGTGCGCTTCACGACTGTTTTGCGTGCACTTTACAACTGTGCTGGACAGTCAACTCTGTGTGAGCACATGACAGCTCAGTGTCTACAGTCGTCATATGCATGCAGCACATGACGGTCATGTGTCTACGACTAAGTGCCCACGGTCGTCATATGCATGCAGCACATGACGGTTAAGTGTCTACGGCTAAGTGCCCACTGTCGTCATATGCATGCAGCACATGACGGTTGTGTGTCTACAGTCCTAGAAAGTATTCACAGTCATGTCACGTGCATTTTACTTTGATAAAACATACTTGCAGTCATGTTAAATACAGTTTACTTTGCTAAAAGGTAACCGCAGTCATATCACATGCATCTCACTGTGCTAAAATATATTCACAGGCATGTCACGTGCATTCTATTTTGCTAAAACATATTTACAGTCATGCCATATGCATTTCACTTTGCGCGAAAGTATTTGCAGTCGCTAGAAAGTATTTACAGTCATGTCACATGCAACTAACTGTGCGCAAAAGCCTCAGTGTAACTTACCACTGCAAGACAAGCAACACAGTGTGTGCTTACAGCAACCAAACATTCATGCACGCGCCCTCGCTTGTGGTTGCATGGCTGGACTGTGTGTCTGCACGTACGACTGGTATATGTTTGTGCGCGTATGTGTGTATGTGTGTGTGCATGCGTGTGTCTGTGTCTGTGTGTCCCAGGTCTGGCACGTGTGTATATATATATGTATGTGTGTGTGCATGTATACATGTGTTTGTGTGTCTAATACACAAACGCATACCCGGTGTATGTGTGTACTCGTGTAGTCATGCACATGTGTGTGTGTGTTTGTGTGTGTTTTTGTGTGTTTTTGTGTGTGTGTGTGTCCTAGGTGTGCTTGCGCGCAAGCTAGGGGTGAAGCTGGCCTAGCGTGTGAGCCTAACCTTTTTGGAGCCATATATGTTTGTACTCGTGCACATGTGTGTTTGTGTGTGTGTGTGCGTTGTGTCCCAGGTGTGCTTGCGCGCAAGCTAGGGGTGAAGCTGGCCCAGCGTGTGGGCCTGACCTTTTTGGAGCCTCGCATGGCCCCTTGGCGTTACGTGCGGGAGGACGTGGGTGCTGACATTCAAGAGCGGCTGGGGGCTGGGGCAGAAGGAGCCGCAGGGCAGCGACAAGCAGGTGAGGGCGGTGAGGTATGAATGTGGGAATCTTTGAGCAGTAACTACTAGCTGAATAAAAAGGTTTGAGCTGATGTGGAGTATAGTGCTGGGTGTTCAAAGTTCAACAAGTAGTCAGTTACATGCGGGATGACGTAGTGGCTGACATTCAAGAGCAGCTGGGGTCTGGGGCAGAAGGAGCAGCAGGGCAGCGACAAGCAGGTGAGGGCAATGGGAGTGTTTGAGCATGTATGTGTATGTGAGTTAGCAGATTAAGTGCACGGAGGAGTAATGCAGTGGCCTGAGGAAGGTTGATCTGGGGCAGATTGAGCAGCTGGGCAGCGACAAGCAGGTGAGGGCATTGTGTCTGTGGGTTCGACCTAACAAGCTATACCAAGCTGAACTTCTAGTTCGAGGGCGTGTTAAAACGTATATGTCAGTTTGAGGACTTGAATTTTTGCGCGTAACAGTCGGTGTTCATGGCAGTCAAGAGCGGCAGGTGGCTGTAAGCAGAGGGGGTAGCAGGGCAAAACACAACGGGCAGGTGAGGGCGGTGGGGAATGAATGTGGGTACCTTTGGCATTCGAGCCACTAAATTGGGTATCCATCTTCACAAGTAGCTACTGAAATGACACGTGGCTACTAAAATAAAAGGTATGAGCGGTTGTGTATTGGTGATGGGTGTCCAACGTTGAGACGTTGTGGGGCAGCTGGGGGCTGGTGCAGAGAAGGAGCAGCAGGAGAGCAACAAGCAGCAAAGTGATTAGGATGATGAGTGGTTACATGATTACGTGATGATGAGTGGTTGCATGATTACGTGATGATGATGGTTACATGATAACGTGATGATGAGTGGTTACATGATTACGTGATGATGAGTGGTTACATGATTACGTGATGATGAGTGGTTACATGATCACGTGATGATGAGTGGTCACATGATCACGTGATGATGAGTGGTTACATGATCACGTGATGATGACTGTCACCAGTTGTGTGTGCACATTTGATGAGTGGTTGCATGATTACGTGATGATGACTGTCGCCAGTTGTGTGTGCACATTTTTGTGCTGCTCACGCATGAGCATTTCGTTGGGAGGCCTGGATGTGTCCAGCATATCAAAGGCACTTGTTTTCGAGCATATCAAAGGCACTTGTTTTCCAGCATATCAAAGGCACTTTTTTTCTCCCTCTGTGTTACTCTGTTGGTTTACCTCCCTGACTCGGTCTTTTTGTCTGCTGGTAAAGGAGTTTACAGTACTCGGTACCAAATTGACCCCCCTTTTCTTTACCAACATGGGGAGCAGTCATCCCAGCTTTTAATCTTGTCCTCTAAAATGTGGGTCACGAGTGGATGTTGAACATGAATGGATGTTTAAACTGCTTGAGACTGGCTGGAAGGCAAAAGAGGGGTAACAATGAAGTGCAGGCTGGCGAACAAGTGCCCTTCTTGTTCCACGATGTTGCAGACAGAGGACAGGTGTACAGTCATATTTTGTTCCACGTTGTTGCGGACAGAGGACAGGTGTACATTCATATTTTGTTCCACGTTGTTGCGGACAGAAGACAGGTGTACAATCCTTTTTTGTTCCAGGTTGTTGCGGACAGAAGACAGGTGTACATGCCCTTCTTGTTCCACGTTGTTGCAAACAGGGGACAGGTGTGCATTCCTTTTTTGTTCCACGTTGTTGCGGACAAGGAAACAGGTGTACATGTCTTTCTTGTTCCACGTTGTTGCGGACAAGGGGACAGATGTACATTCCCTTCTTGTTCCAGGTTGTTGCGGACAGGGGACAGGCGTATATTCCCTGCTAACTGTTGGCCCAGTTTCCCTGCTCGTTTTAAGTGCATGGAGTACATCCTGGACAAAACCTTTTCCCGCATATCAGCTCAGCTGTGCACCCTCCCTGTCTTGAGGTCACACACACACACATGCGCGTGCACACACACACACACACACACATGCGCGTGCACACACACAAACATGCTTCTGTACACACCACACACACGCACACACACACGCGCATACACACACATACACACACACGCACACGCACATAGAGATTAGCTTGTGAGCCAGCCTTGCTTTTTTGTGGAAAATTTTATGCTGTGCACCAAGTTCCCAATGCGCACAGCCTTATTGGTGCAAAGGGATTTCATTGCTGTCCCCAATTATCTGTCATGTGATGTATTTTATTCAGGCTGTGTGTAAGTGTTTGTGTGTGCACGTCTGTGCACGTGTTTGTGTGTATGTGTGTGTGCTTGTGTGTGTGCTTGTGTGCTTGCATGTGTGTGTGTGTGTGTGTGTTTCTGTGTGCCTACCGGTTAGAATGATACGTACGTAACCTTTCGTCTAAGCATCTGTATCAATGCTTTTGTAGGAGGCAAGGAGGCCACCTCAGCAGAGCAAAGCGTTGAGGACTTTGAGGTTGCGGAAGAGCTGGTGAGTAGTTCTGGACAAATTTACAGCAGAGCAAAGCGTTGAGGACTCTGAGGTTGCGGAAGAGCTGGTGAGGAGTTCTGGACAAATTTACAGCAGAGCAAAGCGTTGAGGACTCTGAGGTTGCAGAAGAGCTGGTGAGGAGTTCTGGACAAATTTACAGCAGAGCAAAGCGTTGAGGACTCTGAGGTTGCGGAAGAGCTGGTGAGTAGTTCTGGACAAATTTACAGCAGAGCAAAGCGTTGAGGACTCTGAGGTTGCGGAAGAGCTGGTGAGGAGTTCTGGACAAATTTACAGCAGAGCAAAGCGTTGAGGACTCTGAGGTTGCGGAAGAGCTGGTGAGTAGTTCTGGACATGTTTGTAGCAGAGCAAAGCAATGAGGTCTCTGAGGTTGCGGAAGAGCGGGTGAGTAGTTCTGGATATAAATCTACACACACGCCCAAGCGCCCATTGCCTCTGTGTGTGCTCGGAGCGCAGAAGGAGGTACATGTAACTTCTGACACCACACAAATCCACACACACTCCTGAGCGCACATTGTCTCTGTGTGTGCTCGAAGCGCAGGAGGAGGCACATCTAACCTCACACATCATACAAATCCACACACACGCCCAAGCGCCCGTTGTCTCTGTGTGTGCTCGGAGTGCAGGAGGAGGTGATCCAAGTGCTGCTGGATGCTTTGAGGGACAAAGACACTGTCGTCAGGTAAGCTGCAGTTTGCAGAAGTTCTACGAGTATAAGTACAAATGTGTACAAAGCGTCTGCATTGCGTTGCAACGGGTGATGTGCACTTAGCAGGGCGTCGAAAAGTTTCAGTCCACATATTATAAGTATTTAGAAACTGACATGGATTTCCTCTGTTCTCTATCCAATAACAGGAAGACGTGTTTCAAAACAGGTGTCATCATATTTGTGGATGGAGCAAGGATGAGCGTTTTGTTGGGCCGCGCAACCACGTCTTTTTACTGGCATGTGGATGTGCATGCGTGTGTGTTTATGTGTACGTGTATTTGTATAGGTGTGTGTGTGTGTGTGCTTGCATGGTTGTGTGTGTGGATGCTTTCATACATGGACTTGGTAACTTTCTAACACCCGCACGCGTACGTGTATGTATTTGCTGTCTTGCTGCAGATGGAGTGGTGCAAAGGGTGTTGGTCGTGTGACCATAACTTTCAAACACCTGCACGCGTACGTGTATGTATGTGCTGTCTTGCTGCAGATGGAGTGGTGCAAAGGGTGTTGGACGTGTGACCAGCTGCTTGCCAAAAGAGCTGGCAGACGACGTGGTGGCATCTGTGGTGGAGCTGTTCAGGCACACAGGTGTGTGGAAAAGTGTGTGTGTGTGTGGTTATGTTGGTTGCATGCATTTGTATTAGGGTCGGCCATAACCATACATATATACGTATATACGGTGCATGCACGGTATTCTAAGCATAGAAATCACCGTACATACAGTCAAAAATATGTTTATATGGTTCTGGCCAAGCCTAGTATGTGCATGTGTGTGTGCACGTGTCTGTGTTTACATTTGCCTACTTAAGTACCTGGCAGCTGATGCAATACTTTGGGGCATGTGTGCTTTGAACCAGGGTTGTTCAGTTCAATTTTTTGGGAGCAAGGGTTCGGTAAAGTTCGTGAAAGTTCTAGAACCCTCGAGCTGTTTGAGCAGTTCGATGTGCAATTTCGAAATGGAGAATTTTGCTGGTTCCTAAGGTCATACTCGTCCAAAACATGCTTGAATTGTTTGAAATATATATAATATAATATATTAATCATAACATAAAAATCAGAACGTTTGACGGCCATCTAAGGCTTTATCCTGCATTTTTGACTACAATTTTGGACCAAAAATTCAAATAAAGGGCATAAAGTTCGATGAACTTTTAATAGCTCTCAAACAGCATTTTTGGTAAATGCGTGAAAGTTCGTGAACCCGAACTTTTGACCGAACCCCGAACTGCTTCGGGTGATGTAATACTTTGGAGCATGTGTACTTTAAAATGTAGCTGCCTCACTTGCTGCTGCAGAGATTGACACTGCTCCGGGTGATGTAATACTTTGGAGCATGTGTACTTTAAAATGTAGCTGCCTCACTTGCTGCTGCAGAGGTTGACACTGCTTCGGGTGATGTAATACTTTGGAGCATGTTTACTTTAAAATGTAGCTGCCTCACTTGCTGCTGCAGAAATTATCACCTGTTGCTTGGCATGGGGGCTGCCTGTGGCATCGACTGCACTGCACGCCCCCATTGTAACTACAAAAGTGTGCTCTGCGCTATCCATTGGCACACGGGGATCCGGGCAGCCCTGTTGATGCTGCTTTATCTGCGGCTGCAGAAAATGGCACCTGCTGCGCGGCATGGAGGCTGCCTGGTGCTGGCTGAGCTCTCCCATTGTAGTTCCAAATGTCCGCATTGAATGAGTGAAGACAGATCTGGCTGACACTGTTGACAATGCCGACACTGTTGACAATGCTTACAATGTTGACACATTGTTGTCATTGAAGCCAACACTGCTGACAATGCTGATTGTTGACAATGCTTACAATGTTGACACATTGTTGTCATTGAAGCCAACACTGTTGACAATGCTGATTGTTGACAATGCTTACAATGTTGACACATTGTTGTTATTGAAGCCAACACTGTTGATATTGCCGACATTGTTGACAATGCCGACAATGTTGACACATTGTTGTTATTGAAGCCAACACTGCTAACAATGCTAATTGTTGACAATGCTTACAATGTTGACACATTGTTGTTATTGAAGCCAACACTGTTGATAATGCCGACATTGTTGACAATGCCGACAATGTTGACACATTGTTGTTATTGAAGCCAACACTGCTGACAGTGCTGACTGTTGACAACGCTGACGTTGACAATGCCGACAATGCTGACACTGTTGCCAATGCTTCACCTGCGGCTGCAGAGAATGACACTGCGTGGCATGGAGGCTGCTTGGCGCTGGCTGAGCTCTCTCGTCGTGGGCTTTTGCTGCCCCAGTGCCTGGACTCCTTGGTGTGTGTGTGTGTTTGTGTGTGTGTGCATGTGTGTGCACGTGTGATTGGAATGTGTGTAATGAGTATGTGTGTGTGCACGGGATTAATTTTGATGTTTCACATTCCTGTGGTGGAAGAGCTCTAAACCGAAGGTGGCTTCGTTTACCCAATTACTGTGGGAAGTGGGTATTCACTGCCTGCGTCGCTTTTCTTTTTACGGGTGTGCGCATGTGTGTGTATATGTGAAAGCATGAGTTTGTATGTGCGAGCCAAGATGCGCGATGCCTGGGGTGTGTGCGCATTGATTGGTAACTAACTGCACGGCATCAACCAACTAATTTACTCGCAGCTGCGTCAAACTTCATAGAGATGTCAGCCAAATAATATTCAGTGACGCAGTGGGCACTGCCCGTTATAATTATAATTAGGGATTAGTGTCATAGGCACGCTTGCATTTATCTGCAGTAAGCATCTCTGTCATCAGACCATCTCCAGGCGTCTGTCCATCTTCAGCTACTTCAGTGCACCAATTTTCAGTGTGTTCACACATATACACTCACACACGCTTGCGTGTATCTGTTGCAAGCATCTCTGTCATTCGACCATCTCGAGGCATCTGTCCATCTTCAGCTAGTTCAGTGCACCTATTGTAGTGTGTTCACACACACATATAAACACACGCATATATACACACATACACACACATGCTCGCACTCATACACACACACATGCACTCACACAAACACACACACTCATACACACACTCACACACACAAGCACGTTATGCACCCTTAGGTGGCCACCATCCAAGCAGCTCTGCTGTACGACGTGCGCCGAGGGCCTCACAGCATAGGTGCTCACGTGCGTGATGCCGCGGCTTACGTGTGCTGGGCCTTTGCCCGAGCGTATGAGCCTCACCTGTTGGCCAACCACGTCAACCAGCTGGCGGCGACGCTGCTGACTGTGGCGTGCTATGACAGGGAGATCAACTGCCGGAGGTGTGTGTGTGTTTGTGGTTGTGTATGTGTGTGTCTGTGTGTGTTTTTGTTTCCCAGGCATGTTTGTTTTGTGAGCACGTACGTGCTGTGCTTTGGTGGAATGAGAAGCGTCTGTGCTTGTGTTTGTGTATTTTGTGTGTGTGTGTGTGTGTGTGTGTGTGTGTTGAAGCATGCACGATGAAAGACGTGCGCACACGCAGGTGTAGGGCTTGCTCTGTTTGGGACACCGTGTATGTGTTTATGATTGTGTGTTGTGTGTGTATGTGTATGTGGGTGTGTGCGCTTGGGTGTTTGTAATTTATTCTTCTTACGTGATGGATCATAATTGGTATAGGTGGAAGGAAGCAAATACACACACACGCACACACACACACACATGTGTACGCAATGTGAATGGAGGAGGCTGCGTGGGACTATCCGTGATTGTACTGTACAGCAAAAGATGATGGATTGTGATCAAGCAAGAAAATGACCCAAGGAAAGATGCCTTTCTAGACCTGATGATTGAAAGCTTCAGTCATTCATACGCTCGGCAGTGTCTCCCCTGTGCTTGCCTTCACCTGTCGTGTCTTCGACCTATGGTGGCTTTCATATGTTGAAAGGTCAGGCTTTCAACTTAAAACCTCAAGTGTAGGGTTGGCCAGAACCCTATATATACGGTGTACATACGGTATTTTTGGCAGAGGAATCAACAAATGTACGGTGTATATATACGGTTCTGGCCAACCCTACTCAAGTGTCGCCTACCTGCAGTGACGCCTACCTGTCCACCTGTAGTGGCTTCTACTTTTAAACTGTGGTGGCTTCTACTTTTAAGCTGTAGTGGCTTCTACTTTCAAACTGTAGTGGCTTCTACTTTCAAGCTGTAGTGGCTTCTACTTTTAAATGGTAGTGCCTTGTACTTTTAGGCTGTAGTGGCTTCTACCTATACTGTCTTACTACCTTTAACCTACCCCTAGTGTCGCCTGCCTATAATGCCGTCTACCTTTACCAGTAGCGTCTTCTACCCATAGTGCCGCCTACCCATAGTGTCTCCTACTTTTAACCTGTAGTGTCGTCTACCTCACACCTGCAGCGTCTTCTACCCATGGTGTAGCCTAATTGTAGTGTCTCCTACTTTTAACCTGTAGTGACGTCCACCTTACACCAGTAGCGCCTTCTACCCATAGTGTCGCCTACCTGTAGTGTCTCCTACTTTTAACCTGTAATGTCGTCTACCTTACACCAGTAGCGTCTTCTACTCATAGTGCCGCCTACCTGTAGTGTCTCCTACTTTGAACCTGTAGTGACGTCCACCTTACACCTGTGGTGCCTTACATTGGCGACACTAGGGGGGCAACACATATAATTAATAAACACAACGTGAACCTAAGCGAGGGCCTTCTGGCCCTATGAGCTGCACCTACATGCGTATGCATGTGCGTGTGCGCATGCATGTGTAGTGTCTTTTACCCATAGTGTCGCCTAACTTTAGTGTCGTCTATCTTTAAACTGTATATACAGGTCGTGTATCTTTTAACCTGTATTCTCGCCTACCTGTCTTCCTGCAGTGCCTTACATTAACCTGTGGTGTCTCCTGTCCCTAGTGCCTTCTACAGTGTCGCCAAGTGTCGCCTCCAACCTTAAGCACCATCTTCCTTTAATGGCTTGCACCTTCGACCTCTAGTGCCTTCTACCTTTAACCTGTAGTGCCTTTCACCTACAGTGTCGCCTAGTGTCGCCAACCTTTATTGGCTTCCACCTTCAACCTGTAGTGCCTTCCACCTTTTACCTGTAGTGCCTTCTTCCTTTAATGGCTTCCACCTTCAACCTTGAGCGCCATCTTCCTTTAATGGCTTGCACCTTCAACCTCTAGTGCCTTTCACCTACAGTGTCGCCTAGTGTCGCCAACCTTTAATGGCTTCCACCTTCAACCTGTAGTGCCTTCCACCTTTAGCCTGTAGTGCCTTCTTCCTTTAATGGCTTCCACCTCCAACCTGCAGCGCCATCTTCCTTTAATGGCTTGCACCTTCAACCTCTGGTGCCTTTTACCTTTAACCTGTAGTGCCTTTCACCTACAGTGTCGCCTAGTGTCGCCAACCTTTATTGGCTTCCACCTTCAACCTGTAGTGCCTTCCACCATTAGCCTGTAGTGCCTTCTTCCTTTAATGGCTTCCACCTCCAACCTGCAGCGCCATCTTCCTTTAATGGCTTGCACCTTCAACCTCTAGTGCCTTTTACCTTTAACCTGTAGTGCCTTTCACCTACAGTGTCGCCTAATGTTGCCAACCTTTAATGGCTTGCACCTTCAACCTGCAATGCCTTCTTCCTTTAATGGCTTGCTCCTTCAACCTGCAGTGCCTTCTACCTTTAATGCCTTCTACCTTCAGCCTTGAGCGCCTTCTTCCTTTAATGGCTTGCACCTTCAACCTGCAGTGCCTTCTACCTTTAATGCCTTCTACCTTCAGCCTGTAGTGCCTTTTGCCTTCCACCTGCAGTGTCATCTGATTTCCCTGTATTTGTCTGTCCCCCGTAGTATGATCTTCAGAATGCCCACCTTGTGCATTTGCCTGACTTGGCTGTTTAAATCCCTGTACTCTGCTTAGCAGCAGCAGGCTCCTTCACGGCAGCTGTAACCTGATCTTTTGAATGCCAACTGCATCAACAACACACCTGAAAACGTCTATGAATCTCCTCGTATGAACAGGATTCATTTTAACAGGCTTGCAGAAACTGCCTTCCAAGCAGCAGTTGCACTGTTCTGTCAAACGCTGACCATGTGTGCCAATTACACTTATACCGAAAGCAAATCGCATCTGAACAGGGCTGCGGCAGCTGCCTTCCAAGAAGCAGTGGGCCGTCTGGGCAACTTCCCGCACGGCATTGAGCTGCTCACTGTGGCGGACTACTTTTCTGTGGGCAACATCGTGCAGGTGTGTGTGTGAGTGTGTGAGTGTGTGTGTGTGTGTGTGTGAGAGAGAGAGAGAGAGAGAGAGAGAGAGAGAGAGAGCAAGTGTGTATATGGGTCGATGGGTGTGAGTAGATGAGTAAATTGGTGGGCAACGGCGGGCTAGTAATTTTACGTCCAGGGGTGGGGAGAAGTAAAGAGAGGAATTGAGTTGGCGGGTTGTATGGTGTGAGTATGGGTGCGGGTGTACGTGAGCAAAATACGTGCGTGTGTTAGTGGGGTGATGTGTGTAGATGTGCGTGTCCGTAAGCAAGGGAGTGTGCAGGTGTTTTTCCATGAAAGAGTACGTAGTGTCAAATAGTTAGGGTTGGCCAGAACCATATATATATAGGTGTATGTACGGTGTTTCTGGCAGGGAACTCACCAAACATACGGTCATATACGGTACATATATACGGCTTTGGCCAACCCTACAAAAAGTGTAAATGCACATGGTGTCCGTACGCAAGGGAGTGTGCAGGTGTTTTTTCATGAAAGAGTACGTAGTGCCAAATAGTGTAAATGCACGTAGAGTGTAAATGCACGTAGAGTGTAAATGCACGTAGAGTGTAAACGCACGCAGTGTAAATGCACGTAGAGTGTAAATGCACGTAGAGTGTAAATGCACGCAGTGTGTAAATGCACGTAGAGTGTAAATGCACGTAGAGTGTAAATGCACGCAGAGTGTAAATGTACGTGGTGTAGGACGTTGCTGACCACCTGCTTAGTCCAACAAATACACAAACACAGGTAACCACACACATGTACACAGGCACGCGCACACACACGCGCACACACCCACACCCACACCCACACCCACACACAACACCAAACAGGCCTACACACACGTGGCGCCCCAAGTGGCCGCACACACAGAGTATCGCTTGCCCCTAGCGCAGCAATTAGTGAGCACAAAGCTGCGGCACTGGGAGAAGGGCACACGCGAGCTCGCAGCGCGAGGTTTGGCAGCTCTGGTGCCCGCTGTAGGACAAGCCTACATCGTTCCTACTGCGCTGCTGCAGTTGGTGGAGTGGGGCCTGGATCATGTGGGTGTGCGTGTGCGTGTGTGTGTTTGTTTTGGGTGATCATGTGTGTGTGTATTTGGATCACGTGGGTGTGCGTGTGCGTGTGTGTGTTTGTTTTGGGTGATCATGTGGGTGTGTGTGCGTATTTGGATCATGTGGGTGTGCGTGTGCGTGTGTGTTTGTTTTGGTTGATCATGTGTATGTGTGTGTGTTTTGATCATGTGGGTGTTCGTGTGCGTGTGTGTTTGTTTTGGGTGATCATGTGTGTGTGTGTGTATTTGGATCATGTGGGTGTGCGTGTGCGTGTGTGTTTTATGGGTGATCATGTGTATGTATTTGCGTCCCTACTACGCTGCTGCAGTTGGTGGAGTGGGGCCTGGATCATGTGTGTGTGTGCGTGTGTGTCTTAGATGATCATCTGTATGCATGTCTAAGTCATACTTAACATGATGTTCACCTAAATTGCTCCTCCTGTGCTGCCGCAGTTGGTGGAGTGGGGCCTAGATCATGTGAATGTGTGTGTTTTATATGATCATGTGTGTGTGTTTTAGATGATCATGTGTGTGGGCTTGGTTGTTGGTGTTATTGAGGGCTCCAAAGTGCACACCCACATGATCCAAATCCAAATCCACATGCATATGGTTTGTGGTTTGTGCTTGTGTGGCCCTCTCGTGCTTTGTGCTTGTGCGTGTTTGCGTGTGTGTGTGTGTGTGTGTGTGCGTGTGTGTGTAGCCCTCTCTTTACGTTGAGTCGCTGGTCGTAAGCCCGCCAGGGCGTCACCAGCAGCAGACCCCAACGACGAGACGGCGGATTTCAGGTTCCGCGCAGCTTCCACCCTCTCTGATGATAATCTAAATTCATCATCGTGTTCAGCAATTCCGTTAGGCCAGGTCCGGCGGAACAACTAGAAATCCGGGGCTCTTCAGCTCATCTCAGATTCGCACCAGCTCGAAGCAAGACACGAACCGGCCCATGTCAGAATTCTTAATTCCTCAGGAGTACGCCTGCCACAGCGCAGGAACCCAACATGCAGCGTGCGGGCCTCAATTCACCGTTGACGCGTGGAGGACGCGCTGAGAAGTGCCCAGATGTCATATTTTATTGCATGGGCGCGTTGCTGACGAATGCTACTTATGATCCCGCCACTCAAACCCACAAGAGCGCCACCTTGAACTTGCGGGGTGAAGTCACGGATTTGCAATGCGATTGGCTGAGATTGCTCCTTACTTCTTTTGCTTCATACATATATATATATATATATATATATATATATGACTAAAGCGCATCCGCTCCTCTCCGGCCAGAACAAGCTTGCACGCCTCTGCCCCCCAGCAATCACCCACTACACGCGCGCGGCATAAACTCTGAACGTATCCAATGCTAGCTGAGCTTGTCCGCCACTGCAGCTCAGAAATCGGCATGCTTGCTTGGCAAAGCACGCATAATAGTGAAAGCACAATGACGGGCTGAATTTCCTCCGGGGTTCTCTCGTTTGATCATTTTGCGGAACTTGCTTGCTCTGCCCCACCCACTCCCCCTTCACCGCCCTGCCTACAAATGCTCAGCAGCATACACATTACATCTTGCTTGCTTGCCCTGCCCCTCCCACCCCCCCTTCACCGCCCTGCCTACAAATGCTCAGCAGCATACACACTACATCTTGCTTGCTTGCCCTGCCCCGCCCCACCCCCCCACCCTCCCTTCATCACCCTGCAAAACAAATGTGTGCTCAACAGCGCATACACATTTGGTCCCTCCCCATAACACGGCTTGTCAGCTAATGAATAATTTTCATACTACCTGTTAAACAAGCCTACGATTTAGACGCACTCATTCTGCCGCAGCAGCAAAGTGGGACGCACTGCTCAGTGCATGGATGTTTTTGAACTAGCTGTTGGACAAACCTACATTGTTGCCACACTCATTCTGTCACAGCAGCAAAGTGAGACGCAAAGTCAGGTGCCTGGATGTTTTTGAACTAGCTGTTGGACAAGCCTACATTGTTGTCACGCTCATTCTGCCACAGCAGCAAAGTGAGACGCAATGCTCAGTGCATGGATGTTTTTGAACTAGCTGTTGGACAAGCCTACATTGCAGTCACGCTCATTCTGTCACAGCAGCTGAGGGAGACGTAAAGTCAAGTGCCTGGATGTGACGCAGCACATCCGAATATGCTTCATGGCCTACACACACACACACACACACACACACACACACACAAACACACACACACACTTGCGCGCACACACACACACATGCACGCACTCACAGACAACATACTGAAACTTACGCGTGTTGTCGTGCATCTTTCCTTCATTCATTGCTCACTCCGCAATGGTGTTTGTCACAAACGCGCACACAATCACACATGAGTACAATACACACAAGCGCTCACACACGCAATCACACACGCACACAAATACTCACACACACACAAAAATATGCGTACACATTAACATACACCGGCTCACGTCAATGCGCACTCAGGTGCTGGATGTCAGGCACAGAGCTGTGGTAAAATACACATACACATAAATACACAAACAAATGCACACAAATATGCGTACACATAAACAAACACTGGCTCACGTCAATGCGCACTCAGGTGCTGGAAGTCAGGCACGGCGCTGTGGTGGGCGTGGCTGAGTTGCTTCCGGCTCTAAAGGCTGCTGGCATAGAACTGCCTGTCGAGCAACAAGCAAAGGTGCATGTGCGGTTGCGTTTGAGCACATCTGAAAGGACTAAAGTGTTTTGTTAGACGTGTGTCTGTGTTTCTGTGTGGGTGGGTGGGTGTGTGTTTGTGTGTGTGGATGTGTTTTGTCAGACGTGTGTGTGTGTAGATGTGCGTGTACCTTTATAAGCAAGCGCACACTTGTCACAGAAAGCAATTTTGTAATAAACTCCAGCACTGTCTAAGAGAGTGTGAGGCTTATCATCTTATGATTCCTCTGTTGTGCACCTATCACTCTCAATTGCTTATGCGTATGAACATACACACACACGCGCGCAAGTACCAAAGCAAAACGTCCTTACTTAAACACTTGCACACACACCTTCATGCACGCATACAAACGTTACTTAAACCCTCACACACAAGCAAACACACATAGACCCAATCACACACACTCACACACACAAGCATACTCACACGCACACACAGACCCACCCTCACACATACGCACACACACTCACACTCACAGGTGGCCAACCTCATCCCCGCCATCGACAAAGCCCGCTTGTACCGCGGCAAAGGCGGAGAAGTGATGCGCGAAGCCGTGTGCAAGCTGGTGTGTGCGTGTGCGGCTGTGGGCCTCCCTATGAGTGCTGCGCAGCATGCCAAAGTGGTGGAGGCCATAGACGAAAACTTGCGCCACCCAAACGGAGGCATCCAGCGCCTTGCGGTTGCGGCAGTGGGGGAGTACACACGGTGGGGGTAGTGGGGGTAGTGAGGGGGTACACAAGGT
>Ga0307968_1000861_pt1 | contig 23589 bp, 21 predicted proteins | sample OrgLakmetagen650_FD_201834 | JGI IMG/M metagenome (GOLD analysis project Ga0307968, IMG submission 201834) | Saline water microbial communities from Organic Lake, Antarctica - #650 | ecosystem: Environmental > Aquatic > Non-marine Saline and Alkaline > Saline | place: Antarctica: Organic Lake...
CCGTAGGAGTAGCTGACTTTGCGGACAAATGCCTTGCTCTGTTTGATCACTGACCTTGTCTCTTTTTCTGGTGTCTTGTTCAGTCTGGCCTCCTTCTCTTCTTGAAGCTGCCTTTTTTTTTTTTGTTATAGCTCAACTGCCCTCGCTGGCGGATATAGCTGTGTAACCCTTACCCTTACCCTTTCCACAAAGTAAAATCCCACACAGGTATTATAGACAATGAATGTGCTGACGCTCTTGCTAGAAAACCCATCACAACTTACTCTGACGTTGCGGATACCTCCATCAAAACAGCTGGCCCTGATAGAAGTTTCTTCTACAACATCTTCTGGGTTGCAATAGAATATGAAGAACATTGAACATTTTTTTTGGATTTGGGGAGATAGCAGACGAGGATGAAAATGAGCCTATTATAAAGGAAGCAAGAGAGGCCTATTATTAAGGAAGCAAGAAAGTAGGGGGGGTATCCAGGTTAATGGCGAGAAGGGCAAACGTGTACATGAAGGTCAAGCATGGGAAAGAAAGAAAGCTTGTGTATTTAGGTGCCTGGTAGCAACAAGGTTTAGGGATACAGGCTAGTAAGGAATATAAAGGCAACGGACTAAGGGCACGTCTAGTTACCATACAAAATCAGCCAAACACAGCCCAATCACCTACCTCAAGGCTCTGTTACCTAACCAATTACCATGACGCCTTGCAAGCACACATGCACCTCCTCCACAAACTAGGAAATACCAATACCGTAGCAATTACCAGACCCTTAGGGGGAGGGGGCTTTCCAGACGCTCTCTCGAACATGCTCCTTTCTCATTGACAAACTTCTGTTTTTTTAGTGGTGGTTTTTCCACCTTGGAGGCCTTTCTTGGTCCGAAGGCGCAACCATTTATCAATAAGACTGGCCATCCGGCTTATTGAACAAGACATAAAGAAACTCTCAACTGTCAACCAATTTAACTGCTCCGTCACACGATTCGTCTCTGCCAACGATTGGGCATGACAGTGAGGTTTCTGATAGCAGGCTTTTTATAAGTTTCCACTCAGATGCCCTAGAGGCGTAAATAGCGCAACCTTACCTTAGCCAAATAACTAGGGAGCAACTCCTCCTTAGGCTAGAGGAAAATTTCCATGACCAAAATTAGATGTGCGATCAGTAAAGTGTGCATAAAGAAAGCCGAGAGTTTACTTACATACTAAAAACGTATCAAATATTTGGAGAAATTAGCGCTTGACCCAAGCAAAGCCCTTGCGAGCCTTTTCCCTTCCAGACTTTTTGCGCTCCACAGATCTTCCGTCCCAGCGTCCCATCCTGTGCAGCAAGGACGTAAAGGTTGGCATGCTTGGATTGCAACATTATCTCGAAACAACCAGATCAGCCCCTTTCTTGCGCTTCGCAGACCTTGCGTCCCAGCTTTCCATTGGAGCGACAGAAAAGCGGGGCATGGATAAAGAACGCCCTAATAATCTATCAATCGATCAAAACAATTTGCATTTTTTTGCAGGCGCATCCTGATCCTCTCTGACACACAAACAATAACAAAAGGATCTGCCTGAAATATTAGGAAATGAAGAGGGAAATAGTCAAATTTCATTTCGTCTGCATTGTGACAGCGTTGTGAATCGGAGTCAGAAAGAGCATGAGGACCAAGGAGGTAAAATTATAGAGAAGCAGGAAGAACATACCAACAAGAAGCAAGGATGCTGCAGTGACATATCTATGGGTGTGCGAGCCTCTAGTCGAGGCTCGACGTCACTGCCGTCAAAGCCTTGACGGCCAAATAGGGAGTCCAATTTAGGAGGAAATTCAGGGGAAATCTCCCAAGAAAATCGCTAAAAATCGGCTAAAGATCTAATACAAAAATAAGTGTGTTTGTTTTGATGTAAACGCGGAAAATGGCACCCCACAATGTCACAGTCTTGTTCAGGGAGGCGTTAGACGTTCATTTCTTGGCAACCAAAATGAGCACCAATTTGTACAAGATTTTGTCTGTTTTGTTATCAAATATACAGGAAAATGATTTCTGGCCAATCTGCTGTGCGTGTGCCTGTCCAGACAATGCACCACGAAATATTTTCCAAACACTTCCTAATTTTTCAGTCCGGTCTCTTCACGATAGTGCATTCCTAATGATACAAAAAACCTCAGGAATAATTATGCACAAACCAAGCAAGCCTCAGAAAGTGACCTTTTAATTGTAATGCACCAACTAGGGCCTATATCGATGAGCCTCGCTGGCAAAATCATACACCCTAGTTACCCATGCTTAAACATATCACTCAGCTAGCAAGAGCACGCCGCTTAATACAGCAAGAGCTGGAGCTGCCCAATTAGCCACTTGAATTTCCAGTTGCAGTTGTCTTGTTACGATAAACATATTTTTTGGATCGATGGAACATACGATGAGCATTTTATTAGGAGGCGATAGAAGACACCTTTCATCAGGATACAATGTTAACCTGAGCGCCGTCTACAAAGTCGTTGGCCCCGCCTCGCCATTTACCACAAATGAGACACCACAGTACCACATGAAAACTTTCACATACAAAAAGGCCGTGTTATTATTACCAACATTATATCCTATTATAGTTTCCTCATGAGGAAGGGCTTACAAGAACAGTGAGCAAGTGCGCAGAGGCCAGCCCTGACACCTCTTCATTTCCTTCCACCTTTTCTGATTACATCCTCTTTTCTCCCTTCCTGACAGAAAGCTAAGAGCAGTGCCAAGACGGTGTGAAGCCGTGCTGCACTGAAGTGATGAAGATCACTAGGCACACATTCATGTTTACTGCTAGGTGGTAGTGGCAAGAGAGGTATGACCTGGATGCGCCACCACCCCACGTAACTACCCTAGCCAAAGGCGTGAGCTCTGACACGCATCCACAACCAGAGATTCCTGTCATTTTCACGGATATGATGTCGGATGTCTCAACATGACAACCTTTGTACGACCACACCTGCAGCCACAACCCTTTAATTTAAAACAGACCTTCATAGATCATACCTGTTCAGCCACCACGTTTTAAGTCATACCTGCAGCCACAAACTTTTTTGATCACAACTGTACCTGTCGATCATAATATTGATACTTAAATACACCTGTGCAGCCACAGCCTTTCCTAGACCATACCTGTGCAGCCACACCAGCGAGCGTTCGTTCTCTTTCACCGGCACACGTCCGTCAGAAGATTTAATCCTAAGAGCACTTTGCACGAACAACCTCAGCGCACGTGCTATGCCTGTGCGGATGGCTTGGGCCTGAAAAGGCACAGCGAGATTGAAATACGTGTGGGCGCATTGGCACATAGTGCATGTGTGTGTGAGTAGATATGTGTATAAGTGCGTGCTTTGCGTGCGTGTGTGTAGGGCAACACATTCGTGATTAGCACAAACAGACGGGGTGCACTCACAGCTACAGCGAGTTGCATAGGTAGCGCAACACACACATGATAAGCACAAACAAACGGGGTGCAATTACAGCCACAGCCAGGCTGCATAGGTAACGCTGGTTAGGCATGTGTGTATGTGTGTGTGTGTGTGTGTGTGTGCAGGGCAACGCACACACATATGATAGCACAAAAACAAACAAGGTACATCTACAGCGCACACGCAACGCTTGTGTGTTCTGCATACGCCTGGAACTAAAAAGGAGGGTGAGAGATATTAAAGGCAGCATGTTAAAAAGCTTTTACACCTGCTAATAACTCCAAAACCATTATGGTTCCAGTGCTAGCTGCGGTCTGCACATTTGCTAATGGGATCGTGGGAAATAAAAAGAAGTAATGGTCTTGTACTGCGCGCTTTTGCATCGCGAAGCCTAGCCTTCTCTGCAAAGTCAGTCTAGGAGAAAACAATTGCAAGGACTAAGCTTTCTTGCAATCAAACAAAACCATTTCTTAAAATGTCTGTGATCAATCGCACAGTTCCTGCAGTTCACAAGCACTTCAGGCCTGGGACTGTGCCTTTTGCAGAATGCCTGGTCCCTTCTTGCACTTGACTTTGATCCCACACAGGAACGGAGGCAGAATTTGACGCAGGATTTGCAACAGGGCTACCGCAACAGGGCTACCTAAAGTCGAAATGGACATGTTTAAATGTAAGTAACAACCTTTTGCCCGTGCGTCTCACGTTTTGCTAAACTTGCTTACCAGATATGGTGGATATTGAATTGCTGCTTGCAGTTTTTTGCGCATATGTAAAATCGCTGTGGCGTATGAGCCAGTTTAAACAGGGCACAGCCCCAACTCCACGAAGTCATGTTGCTGCGAAACTTGCTCATCAATCCAGACCAAGTGGTTGCAAAGAAAATGCGTGAACGCATGCAGGTGGCCAGGAGTGTTATTCTTAAGGCTTACAGGCTTACCCCCTATGTACAGAAGGCTATGTACAGAAGGCAACAGGTGGGCCTTTTCTAACCTCCCAGGACTAAAATCCGTGCAGCCAGATGGTTTGAGGAGTGAGGAGGGTTATCTCAAGAGTGCTGTTGGTAAGAAATTATATCCAAGTTGGCTAAAGACAAGAGCTCAGAGTGGTCCCTCTCAAATCCTGGCTGTGATGCTACAGAGGCCTGATGGCTGGCCTTTGCTACCCCTGTCTGTGGTCAGTACTTTCATTGTGGTTGATGTTGTGTTCATTGGCAATGCAGTCACTGTTGCAAGTGCACAAAAGTAGCACAACAGGATTGCCACTTGGATGGCCCTTCAGGAAACCTGCAAAGCTTACGGATGATCCTGCAATATCCACACTTCACTCTGGAACGGAGGCGGGTACAGATAGTCTGCACTGCTAATGAAATCTAGGATACAAATATAAAGGTACGGATGGTTGATTAATTCCATGCATGGGACTTCTACGACTTTTTATTGCTCACATAAGTGTACAACTTTCCCAGAAGTGGTCATCTGAGGCCCCAAATGGGGGTGTTTTTGAAGTGTGAATTGAGTAAAGGCCCCGGAGCTTGCACTTACTAAGCTTGGCACCCAGAGGCTGATAGCACCTGAGCTTGAAAAGTGCAAGTTCCGGCGCACACGTCTAATTGCCCGCGGCGTGAACCCTATTTTCCACCACTATTCTCTCATATTTTACCACCCACTGACCTGTATCAGTTTTTAGACTGTGTGTATCGCTTGTTAGTCTGTGTGTATCAAATTTTTCAGTTTGCACTTTTAATATATATATATTATATATAATGTGCAAAGTCAGGAAAGTGATTTGTGCCATTTTTATATGAACCGTCTACAACTCAATCAAAAATACCACTGCAACAAAAATGGGGCAAAACGGAGCAGTACTTGGCCAGATACCCCATTTTGGCCCATTTCCCTTCCAAAAAACAGCAAAAGGGGTGCCAAAAAGGGTGGAAAACCAAGTTCCACCAAATCTGGTTTTCAGCATTCCAAACGACTCCTCATCATGTAAGAAGTACTCCTGTCGTGTTTTGAGATGAAAAGAAGCCCTGGTTAGGGTGCTGTGGCCGAAAACGTGAAATCTCAGTGCCAAAGTTTGAACTGAGATACTGCCCAGGCCATTGGGGAGGGCCATTTTGCCTTAAACTTTGTGAACCATTTAGTTATATTATTCGAAAATGGTTTGCATAAAAAAGTCACATTCCAGGACTTTTGCTCAGGTGACCCCCTCTGCAACTATCCATCACTCGCAAAACAACCAAGCACACAAACGCCAACTCACAACCCCCCCCCACACGTACACACAGGCAAGTTCATCCCATTCTCCCACTCCGCACGCACACACACACACACACGCACACACCTGTGAGGAGGTGCCCCCACCCCGCACATCCACGTCCACACTGATGTGGTTCAGCGTGCTAGAGGCCACAAGGAGGGGGGCAAGCATCATCTGTCGATGCTGGACAGTGCTGAAATATTGGTCATGGGGCATGCCATTGACCATAAAGCTCGGCTGATTCATATTTGTGGGCGCCGCATGTGCGCTTATGCTGGGGCGCCACATGCGTACCTGTGTTGTGTTGTGCGTGTGTGAATGTGTGTTGTAGGTGCGTGCATTGTATGCTTGTGTGAGTATTTACATGCTAAGTTGAATGTGTAGAATATTCGCGTATGCACGCATGTGCTTAAAGGCTACTGCAGCCCAGATGTGTTTGGATTGTTGGGCATCTACTGGGAGAAGAGGGAGCTATTCATGATAATAAGAGCTACCGCAAACACAGAGTGCACACATGTATGAGTGTAGACAGCAGTAGCAGCCGGAATACAAGAATCTGCCTCTCAACAAAAAGTAAGGTCCCAGTGGCTGCACGGACTGAGAAGTGTGCATGTCTGTGTGCAAAAGAGCTGAGTTTTATCCACAGAACGACCGAAAGGCCACAAAAAAGAGTCGACATTACTGAGGAGGCATTGGCTTGCATGCCTGTACTAGCTGATATGCCTGTTGCTCAATTGCTCTGGCATGCGAGGGAGGAAAATGCTGCGCACAATCAAAATCAGGCCATGCATGCACATGCCTCTCCCCGAAATGAACTGCAAATTTCCATAGCCTCACACACATTTCACGCATGCACACACGCACAAACCCATACTCATTAACTCGTACCACACCCATACCCCCAACCCCTCCACCCACTGCACATGAAAATATACACACACACGTGGACACATACACAACACAAACATCAAGCAGATAGTACATACACATCACCCACCACTGCTTTGCTGGTCTTGCGTTTGCCTTCAGCACAAGCCACCCCTTCAAGATCAATATAGGCCCCGTGCTTGCTCTCTCGTTGTTTACCTCCATTCTACAATACGAGTGAAGCACGGGGGGGTAAGGGGGTGAGTGATCGAAACAGGACCATGGGTATTATTGCCACTGCCATAAATGCTAGCGTATACCAAATAAACCATACACGTTTGCCAAAGCAATGATACTAGTACGAAAGTGCACATGCTGAAGCTTGTGACATCCATAGGGTCGGCCAGACCCCTATGTATGCACTTATCTACAGTGTATTTCATTGTAACTTTAGCAGGGGAGTTTCCACATGTACGGTCGTGTACGGTGTGTGCATACGGCTCCGGCCAAGCCTAGGCATACACACAAATAGATCCTGGCTGAAGCTTGCACCCCCTTTTATTGCATGGAGGGCATGCACCGAGCCAGTATTAGTGAATGGCTCGGTGCGCAGTTTCAACACACACACATAAATGGCAGAGTGCACACTATATACACCCACAAATAGCTCAGTGTGTACCATACATGCACACAAGATTGGCAAGAGTGCACAATAAATACACCCTTATAATGGCCCAGTGCGTCACCCACCCACCCACCCACCCACCCACACTCACACCCACACCCACACCCACACACAAATGGCTGAGTGCACACTGTATACACCCACATAAATGGCTCAATGACCCAGTGCATATCATGTGCACACAGCAGCAGTGCACACAGCAGCAGTGCACACAGCAGCAGTGCTCAAGCACACGCAGTAGCTAAGCTTTCTCTTTATCCTGAGCTGTCACGTATTGAGGTTGGCTAGAAACGTTGTTTATTTTGTACAAGAAAGACATTGTCAAAATCATAAATGTTGTTTGGATGATATACACAACGCTTACACACATCCTTGTTATCCCCAAACACGTTGTGTTTGCAAGTGCAACTCGTTTGCAACACCACAACTCCAGCACCTTCAGTAACCGTGCATCCTCTTTTGCTTGCTTGGAGGGGGATGCCAGCTCTTGCATTGTTTTCAAAAAATCCTTCTTGGCATAAATGGCTGCTAAGGGCTCTAAGCTGGGAGTGTGCTGGTACCTGTTGAAAGTGTGTACAGGAAAAACTTGAGAGAAAAAGGAGTATATACGTTTGACTGCACGTGTATGCACGTATGCGAATGTGTCTACGCGTTTATGTGTGTAAGTGTGTTGGGATATGCGCTTATGTATGATGCACAGTGATGAAGGGGGGGAGATGTGGCGCCACAGGAGGGGCATGCACACGCTTTCAAACAGAAGGTGCAATGGGAAAAACAGTTATATGTGCGTGCGTGCAGGTGTTTGAACAAGCACACCTTACTTTTCTGCTACTGCTCACTTTGCTGCAAAATGCTCCATCCACACGCAAGGCACATGACACACACACACTCACACATGTACATGTGATAGACATACATACACGCATGCACGCATGCACACACATATACACACGTACGCAATGCACACAAGCAAGTACGTAAGCCTCACTTTTCTGCAAACTGCTCCGTCCATGCTTGCCACACTCTGTCAGATCCTAATGGAGAGCCCAGAGCTGCAGGCCCCCCAGGCTCAATGCCCTCGCTGCTGCTGCTGCTTCTGTCTGCTGGCATGGCTGCTCTTTGGGACTCACTGCTGCTGGCGGTGGTGCCAAAGTTTGCACCGCTGGGACTCCTGCCAGGGATACCAACACTGCTGCTGCCGCTGCTGCCGCTGCTGTGCCAGGGAACGCCCAGCTGCTGTTCCAGAAGTGAGTAAAAGCCCACCATGGTAGCTCTGTCTGTGCATGGGCCGATGGTCTTGCGGGGGGCTAGCTTTATCAGCTCCGAGGACAGCTTGATCAGGGAGGTGGCATGCCCTTCGGCCAGGCCTGTGACCTACATTGCAGGCATTTAGATGCACAATGAGCGAAATTTAATGGCTTGCTTAGCACATTCATAGGCGTGTACGTGTGTGCGTGGGGGTGTATGTGTGTGTGCATGCGTGCCTCTTTTCTATGAGGTACCTACAAGCCACAAGCAGTGGCAGCCATCAACTGGCATGCGCTTCCAGGAAGGCAGGCAAACAAGTAAGATACTGCAATACAGATTCTTGCCTGGTCCACGTTAAAGCCCTCCAGCTCCTTGGATAGAATCGTGTGTGCCTCTAGCAAGCGGCTAATGAGCTGTCGACGGTCGTACCGATCCAGGTTGTTGCGGAACGACTGCTCAAAGTAGGCACCAGGGAGTCACAGAGGCTTACAGATCACACAGATTGCAGGTTTGTGTGTGTGTGTGTGCTGCGTTGTGTGCGTGCTTATATGATGCGTGGTGTGTGTATGCGTATGTGTGTGTGTGTGTGCGGTGTGTATGCGCGTGCGTGCGTGCGTGTGTGTGTGCGTGTGTGTGTGTGTGTGTGTGTGTGTGTGTGTTTGTGTGTGTATGTGTGTGTGTGTGTGTTTGTGTTTGTGTGTGTGTGTGTGTGTGTGTGTATGCGTGCACATGCATATGTGCGACTGCACCACTATTGCTCACGCTGTACAGAGGGGAAAGGAGGGAGGGGCGTATGCTGAAGCGTGTGCGCGTGTGCTGCGTCCATTCCGGCTCGCTAGATGATGCCTGGGGCGTGCCTGCACTGTTTTCTTTCAACTGGGGCATTGGTGGTGCTGAGGAGGCTGCGCTGTTGCATAAAAACTGGTATGCCTCAGAGTGGCAAAACTGGTTGTGGAGGGGTTTAACCCTCCTGCCTAAGCCCAACATGCGTACTAATCACAAATCACAATTAGTAAAGTTTTTGGAGACTTTGGAGATGACCCTGGAAATTTCAACGTATGCTGGCTGCTTTGGCTGCTTGCTTGTATTTTTAATAAATGTAACAAATAGTTACCGAATTAAGGTTCCTTTCTAACTCCTGCAGTCTCGCTTAGCACGGTAATCACATTCAAATGTAATATTGATGGACGAGCATTCGTGTGCCTCCCGGCCATCACTTAGGGTGAGTTGCCTCTTGAGGCTTCTGGGGACTGATGAACAGGACTCAAACGACCCCAAAACCCCAAGACAAAGTGCAGCTCAAAAAGTCGTAACTCCGCGCATGACATCTTGCCCCCCTTCCTTTCTCCCGTTCGATTGCACAAATGCTTGCTGGTTCTTTATCTGCTCTTTCACGAGCAGGAGGCGGTAGACATTCCGAGCTTTCACTACATGTGAGGGCAACTGGCCGAAAGGAGCAAACCACTGACCAAGCTGAGCTGCACTTTGGGAACCAAAAGCACAGACTTGGCCTGTACGCACTTTGTACGCACTTTATACGCACTTTATACGCACTTTCAAAGGCACTTTGAAAAGCTCAAAGTGGCACTTTGGGATTTCAAAGTGCCACTTTTAAATTTTAAAGTGCACTTTGAGGATCGAAAGCGCTTCTACGTCATTTAATGGCTCTTCATGTGTCTGAAAGTGGCCACGACCATCTGTGCTCAGCATTAACGACGCTGAGCCTCTCGCAACAACAAAAAATCGGCAGACCAATAGTATCAAAGTGCACTTTGATGAGGCACTTTGAAATCAAAAGCGCACTTTTAGTATTCAAAAGCGCACTTTGAAACTTTAAAAAACGACAAGCTTCAAAATGCGCTACTTCACCGGCGCCTGCACGTTTCGCGAGCATATATGCATTGTAAGACATGGCAGACAACCATTCTGATACATTTTGGGCGAAGGGGTGGATGTCCGTGGTCAGACCCATGTCCCGGCTAGGCACTTTAGCCTTCAGAGTGCCTATCAAAGTGCCGGCCCTGGGCACAGTGTTACTGGCAATAATCCAGGCTGTCATGCATACTTGGTGGCTGCTACAAATCAGATGACAAGCAAACAGGGTTGGTTTCCAGTTGAGGTTGCTTTGACTAGAATTCGCATTTAAAAGCTGTCGGGTACTGAAATATAGTGCTTCCCTTATAGAAAATTGTTAGCCTTAGACCAGAGACTGAGACTATAGAGCTTGAGACCACACCCTGTTTTCTTTTGGATGCCCCTCTATCCTCTTTTGTGGAGACTAACGGCCAGTTGAACTATTTCCTTGTGGAAATGGCTATCACTACCTACTGCCGCAATTGGCATACACGGTATTCATGAAGATTGCAATGGCATAAATACCATTGGAATGGAATAGGAAGCCGTATTTTAACAAAGCGACAGGACACAAAAACAGTGTATTTCAGCATGCTATCAGATCCGCAACAAAAATTATACAGATGAGACGAGACATTGAGCACAACCCCAAAAAGTACTCCTGGTGGTGTGCAGATCCCCTGATCCCCTGAAAAGCCTTTCCGGTTTTTATTCTCTAGGTGGGATGCTGTGTGGCTTTGCATCCATTGCTGGGAGGTGCAGGGCACAATACAACATCCTTCCCTAGCTAAAAAGTCAGTCGAACGGATGACCATGCAAAATCTCCATCGAAACAGCTGAAATTAGATTAGTTCCCAAATTCCCAAATGGCTCTTCCCACCCCGCTTTTCAGATAAAGACAGATTTATCTCCAGCCGCCCAGATTTTGTGCTGGTTACTCCCATCGCTGCAAAACACAAAAACAACAAACTAATGTAGAGGGGTGGGTTCTTCGGAGTGGCAGGGGGCAATTGAAAAGGACTGGGAGCACCCCAGCAGCACCGCCAGCCACCAGTAGAGCCACCAACCCCAGACAGCACCGACCCAAAGACCTCAGCATAACTTGGCGTGACATCCACCTTGTCGAGATCAAGTACTGTGAGGACACCAGACCTCAGAACCAGCTGAACGCCGCATAAGAACAGCGCAAAGGCCTCTGCAACATTCTCCAAGGAGCCTCCGTTACTCTCCACATCATCCTTTTGGGTGTGGGTGGCACCATCTACAACACTCACACCCTGAAGAAGCCTTTTAAGGAACTGGGTCTTGATTCTCAAAGAGTAAAAAAGCTTGCCTCCAAGCTCCATGTGCACTCTGAGAACTGTGCTGCTAAACTTGTCCATACTAGACGTGCCCTTTCCAGTACTGTTATCAACTCTCAACAGGAGCCGGTTTCAGGCCAAGCCTGCGACCCTCCTGATCCCCATTGATATTTCCTTTTCGCGGTGGAGGAGCTTTACGGTACTCGGTACCAAAATGGCTCCTTTTCCTTAATCTATGTGGGGAGTGGCTTTCACTGCCTGCGTAGTTTTTCTATTTCTTTTCCTAATTTGTGCCGACAGCTTTCACACTTTTTCCACTCAGAGTTTACAGGGTAAGCCATTAGTCAAAACATGCGACTGCTGTATGTACAATATATAAAATTGTGATAATTGCTGTAGTAGCACCAGACTTGTAGCACCTACAAAAACAACCTTGGAACAACACTGCGTGGAAAGGGAAAAAAGGCACAACACTGTTTTTGTCATTACAGCACTGGATAAAATCAGTAACAACAATCAAGCATCTGCCAGGATCAACTGGCCGCATTCAATCAAAGTGGCTGGCAACACGCAGCCGCCTTGTCATGTGCTGCACAGGCGCTGCAGCTATAGGAGCACGTCTTCTGGACTTGCACAGGAGCTTCAGCCATCAGGCGAACCATAAAACACATCTCTCAGTTTCCGTGCTGCTGCTACCACAGCATGTGTGGCTGCAAGAGCAGCCATGCCAAACAGTGAGGAAGGAAGTGTGGTATGTTGTGTGCCTAGCTGCCCTGCTGACGGCCATGTTGAGAGCTAGGGGTTTGATGTTTAGCACGCTAGCCAGGACAGGCTTAGAGCCTGCAGCAGTAGAAACTAGGGCAGATGATCTTCTCCTCGCAGCCTTAAAAGACTTTGCAGCCTGCCAAGGTAGTGCCTCCAGTTTCTCTGACCTAGGCCAGGCTCACCCCTTTGTGAATGCTAGGCCAAACGGCTCCTTGGCTGTTTCACTGCAGCTCCCTCCCTAGCGTATCTTATGCCTTGATCTAGGTATAGGTTGGCCTGCTTCCCCTTGCTCTCGGCTCCTTGCAGAACAACCCGACTGTTGTTATCTAAACCTTTAGCTCAATGAACTCCTTTCTTGTCTCCCTAGTATGGGCTCGTAATGTTGAGATTGACGTGTTTTACTAGCCCTTTACTAGCCTTTCCTAGCCCTGTCTTCCTAAATCTTGTTCTTTTTTATGTGGGCACCAAAGTGCGCAGGCTTTCCTTCTTTCTTTCTTTCCTTGCTTGACCTTCCTGTGTACATTTTGCCCGTCTTCTCATCACCCTGGTTGTCCTCCCTACTTTCTGTTATCGCTTCCAGCCTGCCTCTCTTGCTTCCTTTTTCTTTATCAGCTTTCAGTTCGTTTCAACTTCGTAGTAGGGAGTTTGCTATCTCACCTTGACCTATGTAATACGCCATCATAAAAAAAAAGTCGTGGGAGTATCAGTGGCATTCTTATAAGAGCTGTATAAACACAGAATCGACGCACCAGGATTACTTGAGATATTTGCACAAAAAAATAACGCCAAAAGCAGGTAAAAATACAGGGTTACTTGCCATAAAGCCTTCCATCCTTTAAAGATACAACACGTAGGCCCTCGCCACGTGCCTAGACAGTTTGCACACTGTTAGCTGTTAGAAAGCTAATTAGTAGGCATACGACAGTCCATGAAAGGGTACAGAACCATAAAAGACACAACATAGCATTGATATACTGGACGTGAAGAAGCATCAGCTTTCTGTCAGGCACCCCCTACTCTTATCAATAGCCGAAACCAGCGGGAAACTCCTCTTTTGCAGGTGTGACCTGCATCAAGCAGCAACAAAGGAGAGCACTGAAGGTGCCATACCCTCACAACAGAGTCTATAAAACAAAAATAGCGCTGCTGCTTTTGGTGGACAGCATTCAAGCAGAGGACGTAGAAAAGAAAGAAAAAGATGCAGATAGTGTAAATACTAGGTATTGCATGGTCAAACACAGGACGGAGACGTTTTAATTGCTTACCGGGGTGAACATTTTAGATGCTGAGCTAGGAGGGGTGCTTGTGCCGCCTCCTCCTCCTCCTCCTCCTCCTCCTCCTCCTCCTCCTGTAGCCAATGGCCCACCACCAACTTTTCCAATCAGCTGCTGCTGGTATTCCTCCTGTGATCAGCACATACACAAACAAACATGCAACAAAAGGAATGGAAAAATGGAACGCAGCCTTACATCAAGCACCATATGTATGCTGACAAATGAAAAATTTGTAAAATGGGTGTTGGCAAAAACTAGCGAAAGAAGTCGAGACTTTCCTAGCAATTCGATCCCCTGTGGTTCGTATTTATTACCTTTACCTCGTTCACTTGCAACGTGCAAAGAAGAAAGAAAAAGGCTACAAAGGGAGGATACTAAAACATTATAGAGCCACTTTGTCCCTCCACCCACCTGCTGGTCCACTACCGACATTGGCCGGCTAGTGCCTGCGCGGCCTGGAATGTCACCTGCAGCACCGAGGTGGTCAAAACAAGGCCATGGGATCAAGTCCTCTCTTGCAAATAGTGGGAGGCTATCAACACAGCTAATTTTCAAAGTCCAGTGCACGGATCTGCCAAGAACAGTACCGACACACCCACAAACGATGGCTCTCAATCCAAGGTCCCTTCATCTTAAAAAACTTAAAATAAATGTGAGGGCACTCCGCAAACAATATGAGTTTCAGCTCGGATAAACTTTATTGAATCCAGTGATATGGTCGGCAAACCCCTCTACCTGTGATATCTATTCCCATGCTGGATGCTGAATGGAACACGTTAGGAACGCCTAGAGTGCACGAAAGCGACGTATACCACCACAATACGCATCAAGCAAGTGCTATGTTGCTATCAACAGAGGCAACTTCCACAAATCTGTACTGGACCCTTTCACACCCAAAGAGCAAGTTTGGTTAACCCCAGATCAATAAATGACCTGCAGCGACATTAACACACCTTTGAAGGGCTTGCAGACGCGATAGCTGAAATAGGAGGAGGGCCCTGTCTGCAGATTAAACAAGGAATCAAGCTTAAACAAGGGATCAAGTCACCTACTACCTGCTCGAGCTTGTGGTAGGGCGTGCAACTCCAAGGGAGAGCTGGTGGCCATGTGCGCGTGCAGGCGCTTGCGCGCTACCTCCTTCCACTCCTCCAGCGTGGCACGAGCACGGCTGCGTTGGGCGGACTGCATATGAACATTGGGAGATCCTCTTGCTTGCATTTGTTTCAGACATCCAGACTCGTTGCTGTTTTGCTGCAAGGAATAATAAAGTAGGCGTCTACTGCAACGCCCGTGTCAGTGAGACACAATGCCCCTATTCAGTGCGACACAACCTGCTAGTACTGTGGTGTATGGCAAAACTTCCCAAATACTGTCTTGACCACTTTGATTACACGTGGAATGCGCAAAACAGCAAGCCGTTTCTTCTGAGCAAAGACATCGGTCATCGCTTTCCAAAAGACCTTTTCTTAGGGTCTGTATCGCTGGAACTACACAGGGATCGGACCTCCTGTTCCTTTTCAAGCAACCCTGCCCCTTTTCAAGCAACTTGGTTACACGGCCCATTACTCACATCAGGCATGGCAGCCACATATGGCAAGTTTGATCCCAGCGTCCTATTCTTTGCAGGGGCCGCGAGAGCCTGGCTGTCTATCTCTGCAACAACAGGTGAAATATTCAAAATGAGTTGCAGGCAATGTCATATCCTTTGTACGGGCCATGAGAGCTTGGCTGTCCACCTCTGCGACTAGCAATACATTTAAAATAATGAGCTGCAGTCAAGGCACACATGAGCTCAGGTAAATATTCCTTTAAATTAGGGTCAAAAGCAAGGGTGCCATTGCTCTTCATAACAGATGAGCTGTAAGTTAGGAATTGGTATTGCCAGAGGATTTATGAACCACCAACATGCTTGGTGGCCCCATTCATTAGTAACATGAATTCCATTTATTGATTAAGGAGTTTTACGGTACAAATGTGGCTACTTGTCCCTAATTTATCACGGTACAGATGTGGCTACTAATCACGATACAGATGTGGCTACTAATCACGGTACAGATGTGGCTACTAATCACGATACAGTTGTGGCTACTAATCACGGTACAGACGTGGCTACTAATCACAGTACATACGTGGCTACTAATCACGATACAAATGTGGCCACTTTTCCTTATTAACGTGGGGACTGATTTTCCCTGCCTGCGTGGTTTTTCTTTTTTACATGCATCATCTCACCGTCTGTGGGGCCTGCAGGGGCTATACTCCTCAAAGCTCGTGCAGCAGACTCGACAGAGGGAAGCTTGCAGGCAGGTAGTGGCTGAAGGCAATCTCCGAGCTCAATGGCCATCTCCTGTGCGTATGCAGGGCCATTGTTGGGGAGGCCGGAAGTTTGCTGTTGTAAGTTGATTTGCCATAAGAAGAGGTCGGCGGACTATTTGGCAGAGCTTCATGACGGCAATATGCACAGTTGTCAGGTACAGGATCTAATGCCAAAGAGAATGTGGCATAAATAAATCTTTTTTTTATCAAGTTGTGCAAAACATCAATTTTTTCCAGCGCGCTTCGACGCCTTTGAAACACAACAATGGACGAATGCACATTTGCTTTGTACAAATCTCGTTGCAGGAAGGCAGCTGTTTTTGTGAGAAAGCTTCTGCTTTGATACTGCTCGCACTTAAAAAAAGTATGAGGAGTGCTGTCAAGGGCAGGTTTTACTGCTGCAAAATGTTCTTTTCAAGTTCTAATTTGCCTACTTTTTTACAGTAGCAGTGCCTTGTAAAACTTCAACATCCTGAAGCAATGCAATGATTGCAGCAAAAAATTAGCATAAGCAATTACCTGGAACAGCTCCTTGGTCATCACAAGTGCCGAGGCAATGTAGGACTTCATCCACGCTGCGTCCCTGCACAGTCCACTCAGCTGCTCATACAGCAGCCCCTCGTCTGCAGAGAAAGCCTCAGTTGATGCTGCAAGTTTTGATTGGCGGGAATTTGAGCAATGTAGCAGAGTGCATAAAGGCTAGAGCAAGCTCTGTTGCATGTGGGTAGACAGGACTCTACAAAATACAGGCCCCCCTTTTCTTGTGCAAAGCAGAGCAGCTGCACTCTTTCAGGACAAGGTGGATCATTGGACCGTTCGGTGAGAACACATCGCGATACGTAGGAAACATACTTTGTTTCTCATAACATTCTTTAGCCACTGTGACAGCAAAAGTGTGGTGAGGAAGCAGGCAGGCATGCAATCTTCTTTCACTCAACTGTGACATAAAGCTGTGATCTTGCATTTCAGCAAGGGATGCAGTTAAAAATTGCTAGCCCCCACCTTGCAACTTACGCAGCTCCTCCTTGTACCTCACATCCCGGTCCTGCCGCTTGTAGTCCTCACGTGAAACCTACCAAACAGGGACATTTCAACGTGTACCGATATGTCGTGTACAGCAGTTCTCCCAGCAACCGCCCTTGCCTGCATTATTTAACCAACAGCTTCAAGTTCTTCTCGCAACTGACTAAAGAAGTTGTGCCGACAGCTGCCTTACCAATGCTGGGAAGCGTGCAGTCAGTGTCAACCTCGGTGCAAGAAGGCATTGGCGTTGTAGAAACAGGGGAACAAGGGTGTGGAACTTTTGTCGAAATACAGTTTGAGGATTGCAGCACAGGTGTAACAAGAATGGTTGTCTTCATTGTGCGGTATCACGAGATAACGCCACACTGAAGACAAGACAACCATCACGAACACACACACACCATTTTACACACGCACACACAAACATGCACATCTTATTTGCCGTGCTAACCATGTCGCTCCTAGGAAGGGCTTTCTTCTCCCAGACGCATAGAATCTGAAAAGGATAGCCCTTCCTAGGAGAGACATGGTGACTGGCAGTGCATTGTAAGGATTCTGCTCTGCTTTGTCTGCTATCTCCACAACGTAATGCAAACTGGGAAGAGAAAAGGCCAGATTAAGCGTGTGTACTGTCTGCTTAATTAAACATCACTTTCAATTTTCAAAGTGCACGTCCAAAAACCTTAAAGCAACAACACACTGTGCTTGGGCCACCATAACCAGATCTGAAAACACAAAGCTTAACTGATAGAGCCATCAGGTGATCATATAAAATACCAAGCAAGAACAAGATGTCCACCATCTCACCACCTCTGTACGGCTAGGATCCGTCTGCTCCTTTCCCTCTTCAACCTCATCAGATACGTCTGCCATGGGGTGGGTGCACCTTCAGCCGCAGAAAAGTATCCAAATCAGGCTAGGCTTTGACAACCAGAAAAAGGGGAACACTTGCAACAGTGAACATGATCGCCAAACAGAATTGCAACTCGCACTTTATTGTATTTGATGCTTATTCCCAACCATGCCCCGACTCACTTGTAGAACATGCTCTTCACGCCGGACGTTTTATCCGCAAACCCTCGGCCTCCCCTGCGCACGCCTGCACGCTTGCGCTCCTCCTTCTCCTTCCGCTCCTCTGCAGAAGAGTTAGGCAAGGAAGGGCCAACTACATAATACTCGGTCAAACTTACTGACTGACTTGCAGCTTGGCATCAGGTGGACATCATGTCACGTTTTGGTAGGAAATGTCTTAGGCTGAAACGTAGAGATCCATTACTTTGTAATACCTGCATACTTTACCTTTGTGTCTACCTCACATTCTTTTCTAATACGGTCCTATTGTAGCTTACCTTCAGCCTTGACTTTGCGTGCGCGGCTTTCAAGGTGTGTGCGCAGCCTGTCAAGCTCTGGTACCCGGCCCTGCTCACACGCAGGGTGAGACACACACATGAGCTCATTAGAGAATAAATATATGCACATCAGGCCAGCTGTTCGGTAGTACATCTTTGTTCCTTCTAAACTTGCCTCTCCGTCCTACTCAAATTTCTCCTCTTCCTCCTCCTCCTCCTCCTCCTCCTCCTCCTCCTCCTCCTCGATCTCCCTATTATTGCCCCTGTCTCTCTCTACGGACCTCTCTTCCGTTTCTTCTTGTGTCACTACCCTGACCCCTCCCTCTTGTTCAGTCCCTTCTTGTGTCGACGACCCTGACCCCTCCCTCTTGTTCAGTCTCTTCTTGTGTCACCTACCCTGACCCCCTCCAGCGCACTAACCCACTGGGACAGCGGGCGTCTGATTTTCAGCTGCAAGCTACGTTCAAACTCTGCCACTGAAGCACGCACGGCCGCATCATCCATGTTGCCTCCTGGTGTGATGCATGTATAGATGTGCGTTATGTGATTGGGCCAAATTGTCGAGCTTTGTGTAATATACAAGTGCGACCACCTCAGCACCAAGTTACTGCAGCATCAAACGTGAAGCTAAGCATCTTTGATACAGCAAGAAGGTAATTCCAGGTTTTCTTGTGGACATGACGGTGATCATCGCACTCATTCGTTACCTGTGATCCGTCACCTGTGGCAGCGTACGGCATTTACGGCAGAACATGGTTAACTCAGGTCACATGGGATGAGCAAGTTGTAACCAGTTCAAGCGGAGATCAAAGCACTTTCATGACGAGAAAAGGGTTACCACAAGGATTGCTACTAAGATGATTAATATGATGCTGACATAAAGTGCTGACATAAAGTGCTGACATAAAGTGCTCGATGAGCCGCAAACATCCTGTTGCTTCTTTACCCAGGATCTCATGTGTCCTTCAGGTCTACGTTTTTGCTAGCTTTGCTGAAACACTCTGTTACGTTACCTGCTTATTGACTCGGCACTTGTATTGTTCATGCAACAAAAAAATGTTTGTGTGCGCAACCATAGCCACCCCACAGCACTTGCATTGTTCATGCAGCAAAAAAATATTTGTGTATGCCACCCCAGGAGATCAGGAAAATGCCAAAAGCATGTTTAGTTGGTAAAAACAAGCAGAAAAAGCATGGGACTGGACTAAAGCATCTCATATCCTTGAACCGTGTGTAGAATACACTTCAAGCACAATGCCAAAAGCAAGATAAGTGCAGGCATTCCCACTGCTTTTCCGATTACAATGCATCCACAGTCTTAGGTAGAAACAAGTGTATTTAGCATACGCAGTGCATCGTATAGCTGATGTATATGGTTGGTGCTCAATCATTTGCACGAGAAAGAAAATGAACAAATCGTACAGCTGATTGGCTGCCCAATTTTTTCATTTTCTTCTACACATCAAGTTTGCAGGCACAAGGCCAGCAATTAAGTAGGACCGCTGGCATCCGACAATGCAAAAATACGTGACATGGCTGTCTGCTTAAGTAGCTGAATATGACGGCAAGCGATTGAAGTACTCATGCTTGCAATCATGTGCTGCAGCCAGGTCAGACAAAGTAACAAACAATAGCATGGCATTACATACGAGACACATACACTTGCGTGAGCATAGGATTCTTGTCACTCCTGGTGCTCATTATATTTTCTACCGCAAGTACAAGCGCGTGACGTTGCAGGACTTTTGCTAGATATTGCAGCATGCTAAAGAATCTTTAGGAAATACGTGCAAGATATCAAACCAAACAACACAGGCACTTCTTGTCTTCTAACAATGGTCAACCATAGAGCAGTGTCAGGGTCACCAAGAATCCAAAAATAAATAAAAGACGTAGTCCCAGTGCTTTCTGTTTATACCGCTTGTTTTTTTGGACATGCATCATACAGCCTTTTATTAGAACAGCCAGCTAAAAATATTCACCAGAGATGTCTGGATGCCCATAATGAGTGACGGAGGCCCTCAAAGGCTCTGCCAATGGGCCCTCTGTACCCACCCTGTATAGGTTCAGATGTTGTCCAGACACATGTTGGAGTGCAAGCACGCAACTCAGTGCCAGGTTCTGGAGCTCAGTTTGATGCTTACACATGCACAAGCACCTTGTCGAGGTTAAACAAGGCAATGACAAAGAAACATGCTCCGATTTCCTTTCACACTGTTAGCCAGACAACATGATCAAGCTATACGTGGGGGACTTTGAGGCAGGCAGCTTACCTGTTCCACACTCGAGGCAAAGGAGAACGTAGGAGGGGGAGCATGCCCTCACAAAAGTCTGCAAGCGTTGTGAAAGTGAACCATTTAATGTGTGTGCACACAGGTGTGGCGTGTGTAAGAAATACTTGACTTCACTAAAATCATGGAGAGTTCGAGTCTTGATGGCCAGGAACCACGAACGGCAACATGACTCTCAACCAACACACAGGCACACCACCGTGGCCCACCAATGGTGGCCGACTCCAAGCCCCGCAACTCAGCTTCAAAAGGAACAATGGCGGCCCCCTTGAACTCCACAGCCTGCAAGGTGAGGAGCATGTTTATCGAGCACGTGATGAGAGAGCACGTGTTCCTTTTCAGTATGAACTGTATTCCTGCGTCATTTCAGCAACTTTTTGGGAAGGCAGACGGCTGCTGTCGAAAGACTTTGACTTCTCAGCATTGCTCTAAATTTGACTAAGACAAAGTGCATGCATCAATGCTATCCAGCGGCGCACAGTGAAAAATGGCTATTGTTTGGCCCCCTTAGTTACATGCAGTCAAAATTTGTGTGTGTGGGAATTTTTGTGCCAAACCACCACTCCTCACCTCGCGATACATGTTCCACACCCTGCAAAAAGCCAAAGCAAAAAAGAAAGGTGTAAAAGATCCGTTGTTGGCCTAGCAAGCAGATCTCCTGGCAACAATTTCCCCCTGGGCTTTGCGGTCCGGAAGCATTCCAGCTCCAGCTTGCTTAAAATCGCCTGAACAAGCTCGAGCGGGAATGCTTCCAACACGCCGTGGCGCCGTGGGGGATCCATGAAAAAGAACCTGCCAAAGGAACCTGCCTGGGGTTCACCACCTCAGCGTCTCGTCCCTTGGTAGACTCGCGGACTGCCCGTTTACTCATTCTGTTTGCCTGTGCATGAAGAAGACGATTACGTGGTCATTGGAGGGTAAGCGTGCACGCGCCATTTGACAGGCATTTTGAAGGATGACACACAGCCAAAAAATGGCGGTAACCCCATTGGCTGGTTCTCCTCTCTCACCCTCCTTCTAATAATGCCTCACATTTTACAACAACAAGCTTTCGTTTTCGCTGCTCGCCCCTCTCCGTCCATCCCGCCCCGCAGGAGAAAATGTTCGCCGGAGCAGCCCTAAGGATTCGACGACAACGGAATTCCGCCACACACCTTGTTTATGCTCTGGAGATCCCGGATCTGCGACATACCGGCTGGTATCCGCCTCAGCGTACTGAAGCGTTGGAACGCAAGGGTGCTGTTTAAGGTCCTTTTTTCAAGTGGTAACTCTAGGAAATTTCATTATAATTGTATGCATGTATTCGATAATTGCTGAATTCCAATAAAAAAAAGCCTCCTTGCGTATGCATCGTCGCTTTACGCCTGCAACATCTGAAAATCTGTCGAGAAAGAGGGAGGAATGATGCGTTCCCTCCCTGCAAACAGCAGACCGCAGACTTTTGAAGCGATCACCTCAGTAGCTAGCTTAAAAACAATGTCCATACAATGATCGCTTACATGAGCAATTCTAACAAAATAACAAATTTTACCACGGGGGTTTGGCAAGTCATCAGGGCAAAAAAAAAACACTGTCACGGGTTTGAAATAGTCAAAGTAAAAATGCAGGTGAAGTGTAAAAAGCAACGCAAAAAAGGAAAGAGCAGTTAGCGGCTGAGGGAAGAGGGGCGTGTCTTACTCTCTTTTACACCCATGGTAAGTGAATTTCTCAGCAAAAGTAGTACACCGGTCACCAACATGCCAACGTGCAAATCTAAACTGCCGAGCCTCTCAGTAAAAAATCCTCAATACTTATCCCCGAAAGTCTGTCAAACAGGAGGTCAAGGTTCTTAAAAGTAGCTGTGTGTGAACCAGAGCTGTGAGGGTCCCTGAAGTCTAGTAGTCCATTGTATCCGCTGCATGTTGGGAGGTTACAAGCCTCTGTTCTAAAGCAACAATCATGCCCTCTACCTGCAGCCGCAGTTTAAAAATGGACAAAAGGCGTCCTAGTAAATGAATGCACATATTGTAGTGGGACACTGACCTACAATCAAAGGTCCTGATCTACACACAAGTGAGTAGCTTTTGACTCGGCTGTTTACAGGACAAGGTACATTGTATGTAGTGTTAAATGTGGACGCAAGACAAAGAAGCACACGTGTTTACAAGCAGTACTGCAGGTTGATCCACTACACACAACGTACATACATACATACATACACGCATACATGCATACACACATACACGCATACACGCATACACGCATACACGCATACACACACATACACACACATACACACATACACACATACACACACACATACATACACACATACACATACACACATAATTACATGCCCCCCCACACAAATAAACACTGCTACACCCACCACCCACCTGCGCGTACAGGTGCGCGTTGGGTAGTTGCTGCTGCTTGGAGGTCTTCATGCGGGCCTGCAGCATCGCAGCCAATCCTTTCAGAGATCTCTGCACGCAGGCAGCGTAAGAGTGAATAAGATAATAAAAGAAAGTCAGAGACAATAATTGGAAGCAATCAAACAACGGATCACATTATTTTACCTGGGAATAGTTGAAGCCTCGTGCATTGCATGATGATGCCTTAATCCTGGCCAACCCTTACACCTTACAATGCCTGAAGATATTTGTGCCTTTAAGATTTTTCACCACCGCTTCCACAACATGCGACTGCATTATCAAATAATGCTCACACTCACACCACGCCTACACCCATACCCACATCCACACCCACACATTTGCAAACACACACAAGGTGCTTAGCCCTCCCCCTCACACCTGCGACACAGGCAGCGGCAAGCCCTCCCGCGTGCTTTCTTGCATTTCCAGCAGCACTTTCACACACAGCCCGATCACACCCTCCAGGCTCTTGTCATCCTCCCCCTCTCCCCCCAAACCCCCCTCTCCATGCCACTGCCCCTG